>SDBV01001471.1_pt1 | contig 35549 bp, 47 predicted proteins | sample 2277081 | NCBI WGS metagenome assembly SDBV01 (sample SAMN10402039, study PRJNA504765) | marine sediment metagenome | isolation source: marine sediment core GS10_PC15, 223 cmbsf | place: Arctic Ocean: Southern Knipovich Ridge | collected 2010 | reverse complement strand
GTTCGTAAGTCCTTTATTTACGTTGATTTTCAGAAATCGCTTAACATGCGTTTTAGGGCTCAAATCAATGGGTACATACCAAAAGCGGACATGACCGGACATGTCCGCCCCTATTTTTAGCCCAGAAACGAGGGTAAAAGTCAAAAAGCGGACAAGGTGTGTCCGGTTGAAAATATTCGCGTTTTTGGTGCCTTTGTAAATCACTGCAATTAAAGCCTTTATGTAAAGTTTGTACGTTTACCTATAGTCTATTACAAACAGGGGGCAAATCAGGCCTCGAAGTCCTCGATCATACGGCGTCTTTCAGCGTCCTCAGTCCTCGAATAAATCGCCGTGGTCCGTATGTCAGAATGACCCAATTGATCCTGCAATGTTCGTGTGTCTTTGGTCTTGGTATAAAACAAAGTTCCGTAGGTATGTCGGAACTTATGAGGATTCAATCGGCCAATGCCGACTTCCCTGCTAATGATCATCAGCTTGCTGTATATGCTGCGATAATTAAGAGATCCGCCATCTTCATTTACAAATAGCGGGCTGTTTGGTTTTGCTGATTTGCGATACTTCTTAATGAATTCAAATATCTTGCCGGCAAGGCTTGACGATATCTCCACCGTCCGCTGCACACAACCTTTGCCTTCACGCACATCAATAATCCCTTTGCCGTGACAATGCGGCAAGTCCCTCATTTGTAGCTGACTGACTTCAGAGACGCGAAGCCCGCTGTTTGCCATAAGGATAATAAGCATTTGATTTATCTCCGCACGTCGCCGGCCGAGCGTGGTTGAAGATGATTCCACTTTGCCGGCCAAGTGTCGCTTAAGCAGGTCGAACTGTTCTTTGCTCAAATACTTGTTCGGCGCCAGGCCTCCGCGGTGTTTCTTTCTTTTTCTGATGCCATGTTTCATTGACTATTATGTTCCCGGCAGCCGCTCCTGAACCTGCTCGATTGTTACCATGACCTCGCCGCATTCTTTGTCCTCTGCCAAGCCCATTAAATATGAGGCTTGGTCGCCCGTTATATCGAACTTCCCGAATTCCACTTGTTTCCCCTTTGCTGTGCCTATCACTTTTTTGATTCTCGTTTTTGATGCAACCTTCTTTTTACCTGCCATGATTTGTCCCTTTCTGAAATTGCTGATTATTGTTACTGTCTAACTGTTCGTGCTTGTCACCGATCAACTCGATTAACTCCCCGGCTTCTTTGACCAGGTGGGTGACGTTTATACGGCCCGGCTTATGGTCCAGACCCTGTTTTATGTCCAAGATGCCTCTGCAAAGGAAAAAGGTTCTTGACCTGATCATGTCTTGCTGATGAATTTCCTTAGCTTCGGCTGTGGATTTCTTTCGCCACTGGTAGATTCCGTACAGGGTGACCAGCCAGAAGATTGCAAATAACACCGCTTGGGGATGCTCGCCAATTGTTACATTATGCCAACACCACCAGGCATTGCTGACCAACCAGAATAAAAAGCCCTGCCACTTACGCCTGGCGTTCAGATATACCCCCAGTAAAGCTACGACAACAATCATCCAATTCATTTGAGTCAGTCTTTCGGCATCCGAGATAATGCATTAACTATAGGGCTGGGCCCTTTGCCTTGAAACAGAGATTGATTAGCTCCCGTCTTTTCGGCTTTACCCTCTCTTTTGACCTTCCGCTTGTCGATGCTGCAGAACGATATCCCGCTTAGGTACTGGGCCAGGTCATGCTTGACGTAGTAGTCGGTCCCAAATTCCCTACAGAGCTCTATGGCCTGTTGTCCGAAGTTTCGCCAGTTGATGTTACTGGACTCGTGATTTAGTTTTCCGATGCGAAACAGGTCCACGTGCTCGTGCGTCTGCCTGATGATCTCCAGCGATTCTTTGGCATCAATCACCGGCTCGAGGCTGACCCAGGTCTCGATGCCTGCCTTCTTTGCCGCTTTGATGGCATCGAACCTGTCCTGGGGCAATGCCGCATGAGGCTCGTGCTTGCGTGACTTGTCAGCATCCAAAAAAGTCATCGTTGTACCAAAGGCATCGTGCGGACCGTAGAACTCGAAATCCCGGACCGCCCACGTGCCCCCTTTGGTCAATATCTGAAAAGGTACGTCGAATTCACTCAGGATTTTGATAACCTCTCGAGTGGTTCGGGTTTCTGCATCCAACTGCTGATACGGATCGCAGGTAAAACACAGAAGCACTCTTTCGTTGGTGCCGGCGAATTTCGGGGCCTCTTTGCGGAGCTGCTCGAGCACATCGTTACGGACGGACTGCTCAATGAAAAATTTCTTCTCGTTGTGGGTGAGCTTCGGGACGTAGCAGTAAACGCAGCCGTGCCCGCACCCTTTGTAAATATTTAAGGCAAGCCAGGAGTACTCCTGGGCCCTGCCTTCCGGTCTGTATATAATCCCCATAGTTTTACTCCGTTAATTCTGCCTATGATCGGCATTTAATTTCTCACAAAAGTCACGATTAGCTACTTTGACCCCGGCCTTGAATCCCAAACGAAACGAACGCGGTAACATACAAGGGACTGGTTTATTATCTTCAAGATCAACCAGCTCCGGCACAGCTAAGATCCAGTTGGGGATCCCTTCCGTTTTCCATGCTTGATTAGGACTTAGCATTTTCCTTGTCTCCTTTTTTCTGTTTGCCGGCTGCCTTCTTTTTCTTGGCGGTTTTCTTCTTGGCCGCTTTTTTCTTAGCGCTCTTCGGCGTGCCGTTGGCATTGAGCTTGGCCCAGGATTTGGGTTCCGGGAAATCTTCTTCGGTCTTTTTCTGCATGGCCTTGTAGCCGATGCCGAAAAGACCGGCGAGCTTCTGGGCCGCTGTTATACGATGCTTCGGTGTTTGCGTAATCGGGCCGGCATAAACAAGGCTTTGCAGTAACTTAGGTAGAACGTTCCACCATAATGTTTCGCGAATAGTTTTAAGATCGGCCGCTACAAGCTTTTTATGGTCTTCCCAGACCGTAAGGATTTGGTTATCACCGCTATACGCAAACGTTGAATGTTCGTAGCTTTCTTTAACACCGAAAACATGAGCCAGTGACATTACCATTGTAGTTTTATCCGGAGCGACCAGGTCCGAAACTTTCTTGTCGGCGATGGCCGAATACATGTCTTCGAGGAACCTGGCCATGCGTTTGTTGTGCAGCATTTTCCGGCGTTCGGCCAGCGGTGTTGGCTTACCTGATGATTTCCTGGCATTACTCCCCGTTTGCGATCCGCGGAGCTTTATCCAAAGGACGGTCCCTATGGCCTTGCCGGAAACAATAAATCCGGGGACTGCACCTTTGGCTTTTTTGCTGGCTGTATTAAAATTATAGGAGTGTAAATAGTCAGGCCATACGTCAGGGACGGGCGAATCATATTCAGGTGATTCTGTCGCTATCGCAACTAATGCAGGCAGCTCTTCCTTTTTAGCTTCGAACTCGGTTTTAAGCCAAGCGAGTGTATTTTTAACCCAACAACAACGGTCCAGACAGCGATCGTTTTTCTTTAATACCTGTGGATCCAGGCTGTCGTCATAAAGGCCCGGCTGGCAGCTGGTTCTTTTCTGACATTTTGTGCAGCCGGACTTTTCTATATCGAACGGGGCCTTGTTCAATAGTTGCAGCATATCAGCGATGTGCCCTTTAATCTCTTTAAGTGTAGGCAGATCACCCCATTCATAATCTTTGAGTATTTCCTCTTGCATTGGCCTGGGTAATGCTGCGATGCATTGCAGGTGACTGGCGGTCCAGTGCTTTAGGTTGTTGTCATTGTCAGCTTCGTTAAACGCCTTTTGCCATGCTTCGGTTAGTTTTGTCCCCAGGGCCTGTCTCTGCCTGACCCACTTAATTGATTTGCCTATCTTTGATGCGACGGCCGCCACATCACCTTTGTATTTTTCCAGCAGTGTCACGGCCGCCTTGCCTTCTTCCAGTGGTGTCAAATCCTCCCGACCGAAGTTTTCCGTAAAAGTAACATCAAACGCCTTCTCGTCGTTTATTTTCCCGTAATTGATTGCAGGGATTAACACGCGGCCGGCCGTGACCGAGCACTTGAGTCTGCGTTCGCCGGCGAGCAGCTCAAACTTACCTGACTGCTTAGGATGAATCCTTATGTGGACAGGGACGATCACTCCCTGGGCCTTGATATTTGCTGTTAGTTCTATATTTGCTGCGGAATTTATGTTAATGGTCCGCGGATTGTCCCTTGTTGGAATAATGTCTTTGACCAGCAGCTCCTCGAACTTCCTACTATCTTGATTTGTATTTTTATCGTTCACTGTTTTGCCCCTTTCACCGTTTCAAAGTTTATAAAAGCCCTGCCTGCCTCAGCCGGTTTCCATACCAGGCAACCATGCCGCCGTGGCAGGCAGGGTGACTTCACTGATTTACGTCTTCGTTGGTATTGGCGGGATGGCGTTGCTTGCTCGTATCTCCGCAATAATGGTCTTTGTTTTTGGCGACTGGGCTCTATGCGCCTTTTTGAAGTCGCCGCCGTTCTCCTTCAGCAACTCGTTACCCATGACAACTTCTTTAAGGGCTTTGCTTTTCTGACGCAGCTTTCTCAGCCTATTGACTACAATTGTTCCTGTCCCGCCGCCGACAATAGCCGCCACACCGATTCCCAGTTCCAACAAATTATCTGCTATTTTCCATGGGTCCGGCCGCTCGTAGGCCTGCTGTTCAGCCTGTGATACCACCGTCTCGAATTCATCAGGATCCGCAGGCACTTTCGGCGTTCCCATATAAATCGCCATTGCACGTGTCCCCTGAACCAACTTCTTTGACGCTGGGCTTGCCGGGTCCGTTCCGTTCTGCTCTACCGCCTTTGCGATGTCGGCCGTCAAAAAGGCCGTTTGCTTTTGGGCCTGGGACGGGGCCAACCGTAAAGGCTCCTCACAACCGCCCAATAGCAAAACAGCCAACAACATAATTACAACAATCCCTGCTTTCATTTTGAGTCTCCTTACAAAAAATTACACTGACGTTTTTAACGCCGCAATACCGCGACGTTTACGTTTTTCGAATTCTTTTGAGCTTAACTGGGTATGTTTTTTTGCGTCTCGCTTGGCAGCCAATCGTTTAATTAAATCCCGGCACGATTTCGTTGGACCGACAACCTTGCCTTCTTTCCGGGCCGTGTTCAGGGTTTTGACAATATAACCGGGCTCGAGTACGAACTTGCCCCTGTTTTCTCGGGCATGGTTTTCTTTGGCCAAACCATTTTTGATCGTCTCCTCGATGCTTTCTAATGGCGTTTGCTGATCAAGGACGATGCGATTGGCAACTTTGTGGTCAACCCCGTATCTCAAGAGCAGGGTTAAGGCATAATGCTGTCTTTTTTCTTTTGAAGATAAATCTACATGAGAAGATTTCCCCTTATTCTCTTTATTATTCAATGTAGTATTATCTGTAATACTATGGTGGACATTTTTGTCCTTAGGTACGGACATTTTTGTCCTGGGGGTATGGACATTTTTGTCTATAGGGGGGGGACAATTTTGTCTATAGGTATGGACATTTTTGTCTATAGGCAAGCATATGCTTTGAGGCAGGAATAGCTGACGCTGGTTACCTTTTTCTTTATCTATCTCGGCTTGTATATAGCCCTTTTCAATGAGCTGTGAGATCCAGCGGCTTATCGTCCTGCCATCTTTTTCATAGAGCTTCGCAAAGTAGCTGTTCGATGCCCAGCAAAAGCCTTTCTCGCTGCACAAAGCCGTGATCTCGCCATAAAGTAATTTTGCATTTGCTGAGAGAGATGGATCATATCTAACGCTTGCCGGTATAACTGCGTAATATGCTTTTTTGTCTGCCTTTTTGCTGGTTTTGCCAAGCTGCATAAGGCTTCCTTGCCTGCAGGGGGCACTCCGTTGATAATTATTGACGTCTAATCAGGGTATTTGCCTACGGCGCCATCGCACGGGAATATGTCCCAACGCATCGCAATAACGAGTGTAAAGAGGAGTGCCACGATGACTGCGAGGGGCACAAGCAAAACAGCCTTTAAGATTTTCATTGTTGAACCTTTCAAGTCAAAAATAGCGGGGGGAGGAGTCGAACCTACATCTCCGTGTGCACCAAGAAAGTCTCACGGCACTTTACCCGTTAAGCTACCCCGCTGAAAAGCTGGACCCGCTGTGTCAAAGCCAAAGTCCAGCTTCGGAGGAGGGTGATGACAAATTACATGTCTGTTACCACTGGCATGAATTCGGCCACCACTGGCAAAAAACAGGGTCGGGAGCGGAAAAACCGGTGCTATGAGGGCATCCCGGCCCTGAAAGCATAGAATACAGAGGTTGATATTTTTGTGGCGATGGCGTATAGTATGCGGTGTTTAATTTGGCTATGGCCGAACCGTTTGACTTTGTTGTTTGACTTCTACGCTTATCTGGGGGTCAAGAGGTCGCTGGTTCAAGTCCAGTCGCCCCGATTGACCGGGCTCTGTCGAGTAAGTTCGTTGAAACGGCAGAGTAAAAGTTTAGGGTGGTCTTAATATCTGAGTGCCCTGCTAACGTCCGAACGTCTTGGGGCGGCAAAGAATTAGTCCACCGTGTAATGGCTGTTTTCCGAAGATCGTGAAAGCAGCCATTACTTATTTGTGCAGCTTGTAGTATACGTCGAAACGGTTTAGTGAAGTTCTCATCAGGGTTTAGCATCATTCGCTCATTCATTATGCCCCGCGTTCTTCGCTGTTGTAACCACCAGTACCTGTCCTCCGTTATCATCAAGTACGGCTGGCCAGGCGGAAGTTCCGCCTGTATCTTCGCATAAAGATTCGCAAGGTTTTCAGTAAGAGGAACACGCCGGACCTCGTAGGACTTCGGAGTCCACGGCCAGGTTGAGGGTGTATCCTTCTTGGCTTGAACGCTGATAAAGCCCCTCTCAAAATCCACATCGTTAATAGTGAGATTTAAGACTTCGCTTCTACGCAAGCCCGCCGTTGCTGCCGTTATTATTCTTGCACGCCACAAATCAGTAGCCGCCGCAAGCATATCGCACAGCTCAGCATCGCTATAAACGCGGATTTCGAATTTCGGACTTTTCGGCATCTTCAAGCCTTCAAATGGATCACCTTGCCTGTATCCTCTGCGCCACGCCCACCGGAAGACAGGCCGAACTGTCTTGATATACGACCTGATGCTGTTGACTCCGAGGCTGAGAGAATATAGATATTCAACAAAATCTTCTGCATCGCAGTATTCTACTTCGTCGGATTCCATATCCCCTATTGCCTCAATTAAAAGCCTCCATGCCCGTTCTCGGTGGTATTTCGTTGTCCATTTTAGTCGGCGGTTCTTTTTTAAGTGCTCTACGATGAGAACCGAAAGTTTGACTGACCGGTTTGTCATAATCGTCCTCCTTTCGGGTCCGGCCATTAGCCGGGCCAGATTATAAGATTATGAGCCGTGCCAGTCAAGCACACCACGCCACAATTTTTAACTTTTCAAAGAGCCGTTGCCTTTATTTTTTCTTTCGTCTCTGTATGGGCGGCTGGGGGGCCTCCTTGCCCCTCTGTAGAATCAGGTTGAGAATTTTCTTGTTGACATTGCAGCATGCCGCCTCTATATTGAAAATTGCCCGCTACAAAATCGCGGGCAATGGTTAAAATCGCGTCCGTCTGAGTCCTGAATCCACAGGCTTCCAGACGGGCCAGAAAAGCAGATTTGAGCGAGGGATCGCATACGGCACGCAAAACCACTACTTTTGCCGCCGTTCCATTTTGTTGGGGATTTTTGTTCATTCCATGCCCCTTTGCGTAAGTTCTACATACTCACTTACAAAACAACAGTAAGTGTACAGGTAGTATCGGTAAGTGTCAAGGAATATCTTGGATAATTTTGGGAAATCTTGGTGGTTAAGTCAATAAATCCTTGATAATACTTGATTTATCAAGAAATATATTTTTTTGAAGGGGCTGAAAATTAAACGTATACCTTTCAATCACGACATTGACGAAGTTCTTGTCAATGATTTTGACGTGCTTTCGGAGGAACTACCAGGCTCAAAATGCGAGTTATTAGAAGCAACATTAAGGGCATTTATAGCGCTGCCTGAACAACTCCAGTATAAGTTATTATCGGGCAAGCCTGAAAACCGTCAAGTTTGTCTTGGGCTTCTGGCTGCGCTTGAAGCACCTGTCGGATCAAAGAAACGCGCTCGGAAGGCATAGTCTCTAAAATTTGCGTGATTTCCTGTATGTCTCGCTCTTTGACAAAATCTACAACTCTCGTTTGGGCCATTACTTAGCCCCCCTTTCAATCCCTTGAACCAGCCCAAACGGTTTGCCGCATTACATCGCTTTGTTGTTTCGCCAGGCTGAACTACTCGATTATAACCGGTGAGTTTGAAAAGTCAAGAAAAAAATATGTCGCTTGAACAACCCAAAACAACCAGTCTTTTCTGGAATATAATCGCTATTATCGTATTGATATTCACCTGTGTTTTTGCTTATCTTATGAGGGATTATTCATAAACATTATTTGGAGAAAAAAAATGAAAAAGCGAATTCTTGCCTGTTGTTTACTGATAGTCTTTTCTGCTATGGCAGCAGATGCCACACGTAGTCGATCAACTGGACGCAACTCCAGATTTTCCAGATCTCCTAATATTGTAAAGTTATTAACAAATCGAATTGAGGATCTCGAAGGCAAAGTTGCTAAGCTGACTAAAAGAGTGCAGTTTCTGGAAGAAAAATTAGACCCAAATTTGAAGACGATCCGTGAATTCTCCAAAAAACATGAAATAGCAACTAAGTTTAAGCCGCCATTAAAAATAGGGCAAATTGGATATATGGGTGGGGATAATGCTTTTAAGGTTGAACAAATAATAGACGAGAAAAATATGATAGTTGACTTTATTGTAGAGTCCCCTACGCGTGGGGTCCCTTCCGGAAGAATACTTCGTACAGGTTACAGTAAAATTGTATGGGTCAGTGGAATTGATACATCAAATTTTGTTGATGGCAAGAGTATAAGATACACAAGACCATTAGAAATCACGGGCACAAAAAGCTATGAGACTGTGATGGGAGGTACAAAAACAGTATTTTTACTCGAACCTCTGACCCAAAGATAAATCAATTATATCTTGTTTTTGTTCGTAAGTATCGATTATAGCATCGACCTTACCAGCTCACATTGCTTCTTTTTGCGGGCTTTGTTGCAAACCTTGATTTTTGAGGCTGGTAAAGGGGTTTGCGGTTTTGAGGCGGATTTTGGGCTATTTTTAAGGTGTTTATGGATAATTACCAGAAATCTTTTGCACTATCTTGTTATTTTAGTGTTTTTTCAAGATTTCGCTTGAACATTTGCCGATTATAGCCATATTGTCATATATCTTGTTGCGTTCGGCCTTGTATTAAGCACTTTTTTCTTTACTTTTGTGGCAAGATCTGTTAGACTTTATAAAACTAAAGGTCTTAGAAATTGGCCCACAGTATTTTGCAAAACATCACGCATGGAAGCGTCAGGTTCTATCAACAGGAGGAGTTATATTATGGCTAAAAAACAGCGCCCACTCGTTACAGATGAACGGTATCGGGGCAAGTATGTAGCATTTGCCTCTTCTGGTTGCAATGAAGTCATCGCTTCTGGCTCAAACCCCGGGACGGTTATTAAGAATGCACGAAATAAGGGAGTAGAAGTCCCCGCCATTGTTTTTGTGCCGAAGGAAAATGTAGCTTACATATACTAAGAAGAATGCCGATAAAGGACTATCCTTTTACCACGGTGGCGTCAGGCCAATCTGTCCCTATGTTGTGGATTAGGATAATTAACCCGCACAAAAATTTGGCATTTGAAACACTCGCCATTATAGACACAGGTGCTGATGACTGCGCTTTTCCGGCCCAAGTAGCTTTCCAGCTTGGCCACGACCTTGAGTCTGTACCCCCTAAGGAAATAAGAACTGCGAGCGGCAAAACATATGCCTATCCGCATACGTCAAGAATAGATATTTTAGAAATGATGCCGGACGGAACAAGAGGGACCAGAGTACTTTATACCGTACTTGATACGACTATTGATTTTACCAAACGTTGCCCCGCCTTTATACTTGGAACGAAAAAGTTTCTGAGCAAGTTTGTGCTCACAATAGATTACCCCCGACGTATCTTTTCACTTCGTTTGCCCACTACAACGAAAGGCAAGAAGAAAAAGAAACGCTGACCCCGCCCGATCGTTACCAGCTCACATTGCTTCTATTTGCCGGTTTCAACTCGCCGCCCTGTTTGTCAATGCTGTCACCACTGCCGAACGTGACCCGCCCGCCCGCCTGGCTCAAATCAAAGATGTAGCTACCAGAGCCCTTTCGGGCATCTTTCTTCCTCTACCCTCGCTTTGGCGGGGACGAGGCACTTGCATATCGAACACCATAACGTCCGGCCAATCCAGTAATTCCATTTGCACTTCTGACATATCCGTACCCGGCCATCGGTAAACTCATATTTTTTACCTAACGCCAAAGCCACGTTGCCCTTGACGATATTCTTTATTTTCGTGGTTGTTTTTCCACAGCATCCCATTATTAAACCTCTGAAATAGCAGCGGTTGTGTCCGAATGATATATAACCGATGAAGTGCAACAGTTTGCATCGTAAACCAAGCCACTCTTATTAAGACAGCCAGAGGTAGGGGTATAATTCATATTGTGTATATAGCATTTTGTAGCACCTGAACCTTGTACCCAAGCAGTTAAATCCCACACGCCACCGCCAACATTAGTTATTTCGATAATAAAGGTGTCGAGGTCTTCGCTCCATCTATCCGCGGGGTCAACGCAGTTCAAACGGTTGTAGCCTTTTCGGCTTCCATAAGAACCTGTTGTGGCATATCTCCAAGTGCAGCCGCCAACAAACTTTAACCTGTATGTACCGCCTAAATTTACGGTATTAACAAACTGTGACGAAAATGCGCCCCAGTTACAGCACTGCGAATCACAAGTGGTAACGCTCGAAAACGTAACGTCAACCTCGTAAGGCGTATCCCCAGAGCATTCTGCACAACTAACATTTGTTACAATCTGTTTTTTGTCCGTACTCTGATAAGGTACTTTCAAAGTGCTTGGATTAAAGTGAGCCAAAATCATACATCACGCCTCAAAGCAATCACAATCTTCACTTGTTTGGAAAGTAGTTGTGCACCGCCACGTAGCGCCTACTTTTGTAACTATAATACCGAGGCCGTCGGTAAGACGGGGCAGGGCTGCGTTTAACGCCGAGCCTCCTGCGATAAAACAAGTTACCGTAATCTCCGTACCCGTGCCATCGGTGTCGAGATAACATACTATCGTTGCCCCTGCGCCTGCATCGGTTTTACAATAAGCAACTCTCGGCCTGTCCGCATTCGCCTGTCTTAGCGGCAAGCCTATCCACCTCGCATTGGCCTCATCGTCGGTTTTCATGAAAGCCACAATCAAATCATCAGCGGCAAGGTGGGCCACGTAAGTCGCTTCGGGGTCATATTCTGCCAGGTTCAAAACCTCAATACTGTTGGTATTTTTATCGTCTACTTTTGAATCGCCCGCGGTATCGTCCCATTCGGTGGCATCCAGTGTTTGTTCATAACAATTATAAATACCATCGCCGGAAGCAGCTGATTGAACCTCAAAAAGTTTTATGACCATTCCACCCCCGGCCCCGGGCCTGTTGCGCTTGCGGACCCTGTCCCGCAGGTTTCTATTGCGCTCCGCCCAGCGCAGGACCTCTTCCACTCGTCTGTGATCTTTCTGGGATAATACGTATTCTTTGGCCATACTAAATGTTTAAGACTGAAAATGGTCTTTTCTTAAAGATGTCGAATTTCAAGAAACAGGTCTCCGGCAGGGGGGGAGCATTTATAGCGGCTGCGGACAACTTTTTGCCGCTGCCATCCAGAACATGAGGCATTGATATTTTAACCGCGTTCTTGTCCTCGATTTCTTCAAGTTCCGGGCTGCCGTCCGGATTAACATTGCCGGTATCTTCACGATAGCTTTCATCAAGGACTCTTTTAATCCAGCCGAATACTATCGTCTGTATGCCTCCCCCGCCGGCCCTTGTCTTTACTTCGTCATAGCGAATTTGAAATTCGTATCTGACCCTGTAATAAGTCAAGGCAGCAGCCCGCATCAGGTCGGCCTCGAACATGGTACAGAGCACGTGCCCGGGCGCAAATCCCAGGAACGTATCGCTGTTGACGGCGTCTTTGTAATCGGATGCCACAAGTTTATTGAATGTCAGTTCATTGCGGGTATACCGCAGCACTAAATCGGAATGGTCCCTGGTGATGGGCGGGTCGAATGCCTCACCCGCCGAGTTCGTTATTGGTATGCCTAAGGTGTCAGTATCGATCTGTTCGTTGGATACCGCAAAAGACCAGGAAACCTCGGGCGGCTGCATTAACGGGCTAATCGGTGTCTGGGTACCACTGTCCAGCGTACAATCATAATTTACCATAACACGAAAATGAAAAGGCCCGACTATATCTACGCTTTTGCTCTTAACAAAGAGCCAGGGATCATGAGGATGGGCCGCCCAGATAAACGGGACCTTCGTTGTCCCATCGTCGGCAATACGTGCCATAAGCGGCCTTTTCGCAGGTACATCGTTATTATCGAACTCGACGTCGAACGCACAACTTGTAGTCAAAACAATCTTCGGCATCTGGTTTGAACCGACAACCACTACTTCACTGACTGTCTGATGTTGCCAATCTCCTGTTACCTTTGTTACCGCCATGATTTGTCCCTAACTGAAATTTGCTGCCTGCAATTGTGTCCCGCTGACCGGCCTGGCGAGTTTCTCCAAGGCTTTAAGTGTTTTCTTCCCGATCAACACCAATTCGTTTTGTCTTCTTAACTGTTGTCTCGTATTTCTTGCCGTCTGTTGAGCATAGTCATATTTTGCCCCGGGCGCTGCTGTCAGCAATCTCGCCTCGCGGGCCTGCAGTTTCATATCCGAGGCAAGTTTCCCAAAAGCTGTTTTAGGACCTCCCTCGTCTTCTTTTTCCGGCTTTGGTTTTCCCAGTGACAGGGCTGGTTTTATCAATGACTTGGCAAAATCTCCCATAGATTTGCCAAGTTTAAATAACTGGCGTAGATCCTGTTCTCCCTTCAGGGCTTTGGCCTTTGCTTTTCTCTCGGCTCTAATTTCCTTCAACCCGGCAGGAACGCCTTTTGCGATATTCTCAATGGCCTCTTTAAATGTATCCACGGCAGCACCAAAGCTTTCACCGATTATACTTTTTGTTTGCCGCTGCAAAAACTCGCGCTCGACCTGTTTCTGGATTTGTAAATATTTTTCTTTATCGGTTGGAATTTTATCGTATACGGGCGAAGTGGTTATTAACAGTTGTTTTTGTTTCTCCCAGGTAAATTCTCCGCCCTTTTCTTTGTATCGTTTCAAAGTTTCAGCCATTATTTTTCGGTCTCGTCCGCCCAAAAGCCCTTCCTTGACCCCTTCCCATATCCCTTTGCCTCCGGCGATGGCCAATATGACCGCCGATTCGAAAGCTGCCTTGAGCAATTCAAGAAATGAGTTCAAGGCAAAGGTTATTCCTTCCCGCCAGTCTTCCTTCATAAACTTCATAAAAGAAAAAAATTCGTTTTTTACCCGTATGGCGGCTGATACTGCTTTATGAGCCCAGACCTCGATAACGACTTCATTCTCTTTAAAAAAGTCGCTCGCACTTTTTACGTCACGTTTCAAATCTTCAATCAATCTTCTAAGCGCAGGAGAAAATAGTTTACCAAGTTGTATCGCTACATCGGTAACCTGTTTCCTCAGTATGCCAAATTGCTCGGACAAAGCGTTCAATTGCTTGTCTGCTATTTTTTGGGAAGTGCCGCCCGAAAAGATAAGGCTTTTCGTATACGCATCAAGCGCTTTTTTCCCTTTATTAAAAACCGCCAATTGGCCGACTATCGCCCGGGCGCCGAAGATTGTCTTAAAGGCCATATTTTTTTGCTCTTCGGAAGCGCCTCTCAGCTTTTCACTCATTTCACCGACAAGCCGGATGAAGGGTTTAATCCTGCCGGTTGTATCGTAGACCGCTATTCCGTATTTTTTAAGCTCTTTCTGGATTGTGCTCGCCGGCGCGGCCAGATTTAACATCGATCGTCTTAACGAAGTTCCCGCCCGCGAGCCTTTGATACCTACGTCGGCCATGGTTGCAATCACCGCGACCGTTTCCTCGATACTGTTGTTTGTTTGTTTGGCAAGTCCGGAAATCATACTCAACGTCTCACCTAATTGTTCGAATGTCATATTACTCGATGTGACCGCCTTTGCCAGAACATCGGTAACGCGACCGGTTTCTGTAAATGGAATTTTGAAGCCCTTCATCGTATCGACCAGCATCTCAGCAGCCATACCCATCTCTATTGTCGCAGCTTTTGCCATTGTAGCTACTGACGAAAATGCCTTAATCTGATCGGCGGCGCTCAACCCGGCCGAGCCAAGAAAGTAAAATGCCTTTGCCGCATCGGCGGCGCTGATATTCAATCTTATCGCCGCCGCCCTGGCCATTTTAGACATCTTGTCGAATTGCTCGTTGGTAACCTCACTGACCGCCGTTGCCCTTCGCATCGCCGCTTCAAATTTACCGAAGGCATACACGGCAGCGCCAAAAGCGATCCCTAACCCTAATACGGCACGTTTAGCAGTCTGAAAGGCCTTTGTAAGGATTGTTTTTGTAAAATTAGCGACACTCTTTAAAGTCGAGCCTAAAAACCCGACTCCTCCCCTGGCGGCACTGCTAAATGCTCGTTTAAGTATGCTGCTGCTCTTTTTGGCCTCGCTGTTCATCTTTCGCATACCGTGAACTGTTTTCTTTTGAGCATCTACAATCTTTAGGAAAGCGTTGACTGCCTGGGCTTCCTTGGCTTCGAGTATGAATTGGACCTTTGCCATTATCGAATTACCTCCGTAGCCTTGATCTGATTAAGTCTTTTAGTTACCTTTTTATGAAGCAGTTTGGCCATTGCCATGACCTCTTTTTTTGTTACGCGTGTCGCTTCGTCCATCTTGTCCGGGTCAAAGGGATTTCGTTTCATATATGCATATCGCGGCGCCGTCATTGAGCCTTTGACCTTTTTCTTGGTGCCGCTCACCGCTATTGCACGGGTCATTATGTCCCTCAATGTCCCGCTGTATACCAGGTCCGGCGCGTTCGGGAGGTGTTTTTCTTTGTAATCCCTGTACTTTTTGGAGCGCGATGCGTATCTATATCTTTTTCTGGCGTTGACCTCGAAATGGCCGGGCAGTATGTCCTTGTGCCAGTCTTTAGCCAATTGCTGCATTCCCGCCTTGACAAAATCACCGAACAACCCCTTCATCTTTTTGGGACTGCCCTTGATGACCACTGTACCCTGTATCATTTGTCTATTCCCTTTTTTAACCCGTTATCCCTAATTTTCTTTTGAAATATCGCTGCGTATTAAAAACGAGTCTTGCCGCGTCGACAAAGATTTTCGCCTGATCTAAAACACCACCGGCCACCGGCGGCAGGCCCTTTTCAAATAACTCGGCCAGTGCGATTAATTCCCATACGTCCCGGGTTATCATTTCGAGTGGACAGCAAGTTATCTTTATTTTCCCTGTGCCTTTGCATTCTTCGCAGCCGAAGCCGTCGCAGCAGTTACATTCGCCCTCTATAAACATCTGCTCTGTTGGTTTGTCTGCGCATTTATTTACGCCTCTGCACCCTTTGCAGATTTGCCCATACTGGAGGTTGATCGCGAGTCGGATTTTTTTTTATCTTCGACTGTCGGCGTTTGTGAAACGGCTGCCTGCATTAGCTCTGTAGTTTCCTGCAAAGTGACCATGGATTTGAGCTTTTCAGGATTATATGGAATCTCCTCACCTGAAACCGTTTTCATGTTACGCCAATCGCACAGAGTCTTTTTAATCACTTGGAAGGCCGAGTTAATCATTTCGCGGGTGTTGACGGAGCTTTCAAATTTATCGTTAAGTACTGCGATTTCTTCCCACTCGATAATATTTAAGTATCGAAAAATGAACATCGGCTGTTTGTCTTTTGGTAAATGCGCATCGGTACTAAGCACCAGTTCATACGTTGCGTTTGGGCGTGTCGCTAACGGCATCTTTGACCTTCCTTTCTTTTGTTGCCCCTTTGGGGCTTACACTTTGCAGGTACTTTTGCTGCGTGGGTTCATCCAGAGACTTCCAGATAATCATAATCTGGCCGTCACTGGCCTTTTCAAAGCCACCCCGATTTTTGATGATGGCCTTGCGAATGAGTTCAATGTCCATATTATTTCTCCTTATACGATTGCAACTGCTATAGAGACTTCATCGTCGCCGGTATTATGGTTACATTGTCCGGTAATATTCCAGGTTCGGAACCCATCGCTGTCCGCTTCCGGAATCTCTCGATATTGGAGTTTGGGGATACTAATGGTTATCTGTTTGCCCGCACCACTTCCCAATACCAATGACAAGGCGGCTTCAGTGCCGGCCAGCCATGCACCGAACACGTCATAAGTTGCTACCGGTTCTGCCTCCAGATCGAAACTTACCACGGGATCTCGGTCTTGTTTGACTGCATAAGCAATTCCTGTGGCCGGCACTATTGAGGTAAGAAGTGCAATCTGGTTTTGCATATCGAGACTGAAATTTGTGACATTCCGGCTGATGCCTCCAATCGTAAAAGTGCAGCCTTTTAATACCGGAGGCGTTTCGGTCCCAAATGAAGGCGTTGGTCTGGCAACATCGGCGACAGTATCATAAATGCCTTGAAACTCAAAATTTGCCCATAGCGGCTTGCCCATCTCTCCTTCGAGTTTTGGATTGCCCATGGCGCCATACAATATCTTCTTTACCCCTTCTTCCCAGACTTGCAGGGTACAGGTCTTATGGTTTGCTGGATTAGATTCCGGGGTATATACTTCACCAGCCACCACAAAGCCGCATGACTGCAATAATGCAGCGACCCCGGCATCCATCGCATTGGTCCCGTTGCCGCGCATTTCAGCACGCAAACTACAGGTCCCGCTTTGCTCGCCCACAGTTGCGGTTTGAACGTTTCCCATATATTCCCCGCCGCCTGGCCGCCGTTCAGTCGGTCCCGTCGATTGAATCTCCGGGTCGGCGGCTAAAATATCAGAAAACCCCGTCGTTTCCTTGGTGCCCTTCACCGTCTCTAATGCGACTTGTATTAAGTTTCTTCTCATTAAAATCATAATATTTCTCCTTTAAGTTTAAGCCTTCGTATAAGGGTCATCAAAATTCACGCGGTATTTGACCGCAATATTTACTGCAATTCCCGTAAATCCCTTCTCGCCCTCGAATTCCGCCGATGGCAGGATAATAGTATCGGTCGCATATCCCCCGCGGGTATAATCTTCCATCAGCTTCTTTTGAATGTCCGCCCTGACCTGGTTGATCCGCGTATCGATCGAGGCCGTTGCATCGTCGCTGTCTATAACTATCGCCATAATCACAAAAGGCTGCAGCCATTTCTTTATGTTTATGATTTCACTTTCGGCCTCTTCCTCGTCGGCCTGCTTAATCAATACCGTCAGGTCCTTGGGAATGATGTCTTTAAAATCGTTTCGCTTAGGTCGTATCGCGGTCAGGTCCTGATTAAAACCATTGGCGGTCGTAATCGCATTGATGGCTGTCTCAATGTCGATAGTGATATATTCAATAATCGGGGTACTCATCTTAGCTCCAATTCCATCATGCCGGCATCCTGTGAAAGTATTTCTGTAATCAGCCTGCGCTGTGCAGTCTCTCCGATACGCACGGCCACGTTTACTTCGTCCTTCATAGTATCGACTTCATCGCTGCTGATGCCCGTTGTCGCATCGTTTGCAACGTTTATTGAAAGTTCCGGTGCACTGCCGTGCGGAGCTCCTTCAAGTCCCGCAGGCCCATGACGGTTCACAATCGCTGTAATTTCTCTGGAACCGCCGCCGATGGGATAATAGGTCACCGCCTCGCCCATGACCGTCAGGAATTCCGAGGCCGTATCTATAAGCTCCTGATCAAATTCATTGCTCAACTTCTTACTCCTTACTAATTATGAATCGTACTTCGCTTCCAGTCCGATTCGTTTGGTGGTCCTGCTGGCTCCCTTGACCGCTTCTATGAACAGATAAAAAAGGCCCGTTGTGGTCAATTCTCCGAACGTCTGTGTCGCGCTGTATTCGACCATGCCTTTGAGTGTATCGGGCAGGATTCCCCTGTAATTTCCGTCAGAAGCCGCCACGTAAGGCAGGTTTATATTAACGCCGTCGGTCATACCGACGAAAATCCGTTCGTTTCCGGTGAACGTCTCTGGTGCGTATGTTTCCGCGATGATGATCTTGTTTTCCTTTGCCTTAAAGATGCTGTACTCATCGTTGTAGTTCAAAAATCCTTCGCCCCTTACATAATCGGCGGCCGTTAGTCCGTTACCGATTACAGGAATACCGACCTTGCCGCCGCCTTCGTTTATAGCAACACCCTTGAGCACTCCTTTCATCGTCTCGGTCATTGTCGAGCCGGCCTGGGTCGGTCCGGTCAGTGAGCTGAAGTCAAAAACCAGGAGGCTTACATCACCTAATGTATTGCCCCAGGTAAAGACCATGCCGTCGACGACAGGGCTTGTATCCAGGGTATCGCCTGACACCGTAATGTCGCCTGATTCTATGTTCGACAGGGCCTCCAGCGCTGTCTGCACGGCTGCCGTGCTGGCATTGTAGGCCAGGGCGGATGTTTTTTCGCCAAGGTATGACAGTGTCCAGGTCCCGGCCGTTGCCGCCGCATCGGGCTTCAATGTCTGAACTTCGGCCAAGTTGTTAGCCTGTTCCGTGCCCGGTGCAAGGGCGGTTTTCTTGAATAGCGACATAGTGACCGTGGCATCGTTGACCCACGCGGCCGTTTCGGCGTCTTTGAGTCCCGTCCATGTCACCACGTTATCGGTAGATATATATAAATCGCCCATTATTTACCTCTTTAAGTGTTAACGGCCGCCGTTCCTGCGAATTTCGGGGCGTTCGAAACGGTCCCCGCGTACTTTGTCACGTTCGAGACGGCCCCTGCGTATTTCGTAACGACTGAAACGGTGCCTAAAAAACGGTTGCTCGGGTCCGGCTGACCATCCTGCCAGGCACCCATATTCACAAAGTACTGCCAGCATCCCATATTTGTCTTGCCCGTTATCATAATTGCCCTAAAGTTGGTTTGCCGCTGCGATAAGCCGGCGAGCTGAGCTTTAATCTGAAATCGTCACTTGCCGCGTCCACGAATTGCGGGTCCTGTTCAATGGAATTGGGGCCTATCCCCGAACCACCCCACCTGTTTGCAGCTGCCGGCGCTCCATCAATCGCCCAGGCACAACTGTAATCGCTATATTTAATACCCCCTGATGTCCGCTTTATAATTAAACCCGTTGCCGCGGTATGAAGAACGAAGATATTATTGTATTCTACCAGTCTTGATTCAGGATCGTTGAGTTCAATACAATCATCGATGTCATAAAACACACAGTTGCATATAACGAGAAAAGTGTCATAAGTATCTGTATATACCCCCCTGCTATAATTGGCTGTCTTACGAAGGACGCAGCCATCAATAAGCAATGTCCCTACAACATCCCCATCTATTAACGCTCCCGCTAAACTTCCCTCTAATTCAGCACCTAATATACAAACCCATCGACTGGAGAAAATGTAAAGAGCAGGGCCTGTCGCTGAGCTGTAGTAACCACGCATTATGGTCAGCCCCCTAATATAAACAGAATCGCTATATACCCCATATTTACAGCCAGAGGACTTACAATCCTTCAATAAGAAACCCTGGCAATAGCCTGTGGCCGTAATATAAAAACCGTAATAGGTATTAGCAGAATCATGTGCAAAAATATGTCCAAGCTCAATACACTCAACATTCAAAATCTTAAACACGTGACATGCTATATTGTTTCCATCGAAATCAACATAAGAACCTTTAGCTAATTCAATCCCACTGTCATCGACCCCTATTATCCTCTTCCATGTTCCGGATGCACCGCTGCCGCCACCGGTATCAACGTCTATCTGATCACCAACCACTGAAAATGTTTTAGCTTTATTAGTAAGAATAAATACGTTTTGAGGTGTGCCGGCACTTGCATCAGTATTGTCCAATGCAAATTGTATGGTAGCAAATGCTCCACCTACTTTGACATCAGCAGTGGTATCAGAAGACCAGGTCAATTCAATTTCTATAGTATCATTGGTTAGTTGATTTGAATTTACCCTGTAACGCCCGTCAATGTATACCCCAAAGAAGTCAACGTTGGCGATTAATCCAGCACTTACATTAGCAAAAGCCCCTGCTTTAGTTAAAAGAACTTTACCCCCACTGCTTGTAGTGACAGTGCATCCAGTATCCGCGTTATTCCAGGCCGATGGATCCGATATGGGCTCGCCATTAGTACCCATTATATCAGAGAGTACCTGGCTCGGATTGTCCAAATCGCCCCAATAATCTTTCGTGCAGCCCCCACCAGCTTCATTATCCCCCGCCTTTGTACCTCGACCGCCAACAAAGAATACAGAATCATCAGTATTAAAGACGGTTGCCATTTGTTAAGGTTTTCCTTTCAGCCAGATTTTGACGTAGGGTTTCTCACCTTCCCTGCCTCGTTCGGCCTCCCAGTCCGGAAAGTTGTTATCGAGGAACGTCTTGACCTTTGACTTGAGCTGCTGAAGATTGGCCTTATCGTCCCGGTCGCCGAGGGCCATGACAATGCCGCGTTTGGCGTTTTCCAGGAAAGTTATGCTCGGTGGTTTCTCGCCAAGCAAAGTTGTCGCCTGATTAAACGTCAACGCCCGGATCTGCTCGACGGTGTAGTTGCCGTCAAGAGCGATCTGTTTCAGCGCTACATATTTCGGGTGGTTCTTCATCGTGTATGTTTTTGGTCCTCTCGAACGCCTTTCTTGCCTCGTGCACTGTCAGTTCTACTTCGTTGACGGCTTGTTTGATTTCATCGACCGCCACGAACTCGTCCGCCTCTGTCGTGTGTTCTTCATTCAGTTGTTTAGTAATGGCTAATATCCGGTCAAGATGCTTTTTTATAGAGCTCATTAATCTTTAATCTCAAATCTTAAATCTACTTCCCCATGGCTGCGAGCCTTGCCGCCGTTGTTGCATAATGCAAAACCCATCCCAGGACACCGGTAAGGCCCGCAAACAAAAGGCCCATCCAGACCGGCGGACGGTTCCGCAGCAAATCAATGGCCTCTCTTAACTTGTCTATCGCCTGCCAGATGTCGCCTTTTCCATCTTCGAGGTTTTTCAATCTTGCGCGGTGCGCTCCACACGGTTTTTCTTCTGCCATTTTGTATTCCTAAAAGCGTTAATGCGTTACGCATCCACTCATTTACTCATTCAAAAAGCTGGGCGGCGGCCACTGGGGCCGCAGCCACCGCCCGTTGCTCTAAAACGGTGAACGTGCGATTAACCCTTTAGGGGTTAATTCTATGTCGTGATATTACTCAGCAGATATGCCGTAGCAATCAGCATGATCTCTTCGTCGGTATGCTGCCGTGCCCTGATAATGGTCGACCTGGTTTGAGGCTCATCATAGGATTCGACCATCACGTTTTCCGGGCTGTCAGCCGTCCACAGGAACGTCCTTCCCACGCATGGATGCTTTATATTGTTGTTTTTATTAACAACGGCAAGCATCGCGTATTCATTGCTCCAGACGTTGGCCAATGAAGCGCTCTGTCCCTTCTTTGCCGAGTTGTACCTGGCCGAGCCGACCAGGACCCTGTCGACCCCGAAGAGTTTCTCTAACGCCGAAACGGGGATGTCTCCGGCCCTTATCGTCGAATCGATATACTTGACACGGTCGACTATCTTGGCACACAGACCCAGATCAAGAAAAGTGCTGTAGCTAACAATCAAAACGTTCGGCTCTAATCCGCAGGCATTCCTTACCGCTAATCTTCCCGCCTTGACATCGGCGATAGGCGTTGCATTGGTCGCATCGTCCCATTCGTTGGTCACGGCGTTTGCCGTGAAGTTGCTTGCGTTAAACAGCATGTCGGCAATGCGTTTTTCCTGGACGCGAAGGATGGTTTTAAAGGCGTTCTGCATGGCGATTTCTTCTGCATCGAAGAACCTGGCATAGAGCTTTGCCTCGGTTTCGTCCACAGGCTCTTCCCATCCGTTCTCGAGGCAGTCGAATGAATCTGTCTCGAACTCCCAGTCGCCCCTGGCGTAATGGGCCCGGGCCGCCCGCTGCGTGGCCGGCACATTCAACAGGGCCTCTAATGGTATGATGGGGTAGTCCGAGTTCTGCTGGTCAACTTTGAATGTCGGCAGGACCTGCAGGCCGATGAAATCCCTTTGACTTTCCATATACTCCAGGGCTAATTGGCTTAGTACCGGCCTTGGAACGGTTGTTGCGCTTGTTGGTCTTGGCATTTCAAGTCTCCTTTCAAAATACCTTTTTTCTCGGGCAACAAAAAACGGCAGGTCAGGGTGTTGGCACCAACCTGCCGTTTAATGTTCTTAGCGTCCCCCGCCGGGGACGAACCCGATATAAACTTGTTAAAAGAACGTACTTCGTATTATCAGTTATGAGCTGATTTTATCAGGCTTCCTGTGCCCATGTCCCGCGCATCGCCTGTATCGTCCAGCCGGTCGTTTGGCCGCCCCTGACTACCATGTAGTCACCGGGGACCGCCGTCGCCTTGGTATTGATCTGGTCCTTGTTGTCGGTGCCCGCAATGTCCGGCCCGGCGATAAGGTCGGCGGCTGCCGGGCTCAAATTGACCGGGACCGAGCCAACCGCAGCACCGCCGTTCATCACGATAAATTCCAGTCCCGCTGCCACAGACGGCAGGGTGAACGTCTTGGCGTCCGTGTCGACAACCATCACCTTGCCGCTGTCCTGGATGTCCAGAGTCTTATCGGCAGAGACTGTCTCGAACGTCTTGCCGGCGAAGTTCGCAAAGTCGCTGACGTCCCGCAGAATGCACTCGACCTGGTCACCATCGGCAGTTGCCGCCTCTATACAAATCCCGATGGGCTTGCCGTTCGGGGTAAGTGATACCTTGCCGTCTGCGCCACCGAAGATTATGGCCCCGGCAGCGATCGCCCCGTTGGCCGTCATCTCGAAGGTGCCGGGCCCGTTGAGAAGGCGGACGCCGACCGGTGTTGTATTGGCGACCGCGAATTCTGTCACGCCGATGGCGTCTTCACCTGCATCGGCATAAATAACAGTAGCGCCCGAAACCTTTACCCGCCTTCTGGTTGCCAAGGCCTCTCCCGATGTCAGTGTCTTTTTTTGTCCTTCAGTAAACATCGCATTTCCTTTCGGATTATATTTGAGATTTATGATTTAAGATTTTTAAATTACGCTGACAGCCCTGGTTTTAATCGCGCTGCCTCTGTTCGGCTTTTTTCTCGATCTCGTCCCGGAACTTGTCATAAAGTTCGGGATACTTTTCGACGGCAAACTTCATGGCCTCGCCCTTGGTGCACCTGGCCTCTTTGATCCTGGCCTCGACGGCCGCATCGAAGCTGGCCGGCTCGCCCTCTTTGTCTTTGACGTCCTCTCCGGGCTTCTGCTCATCGCTGAACTCGGCGACGGCCGGGTCCGTCTCTGTGTTCGTTCCGCTTTGTGTTTGCGATGCCGTTTCGGCGGCTGCCTTTTTAAGCTTGGCGTTTTCGGCCAGGACTGCCGCATCTAAGCTGACGCCCGCCTTGAACTGCTCAATGCAGAAAGCAGGGTCGTCCCCGAACTGATCGGCGAATTTGCCGAACAGTTCACGCGTTTGCTTCTCGCCTTCGGCCTTTGCCGTGGCCGTCACCTGCTCGAATATCTCCCGATGCTCGGCGGCAAACGTCTCGGCAGTCAGCTCAACTTTTGATTTTGATTCTGCCATGTCATTGTCCTTTCTAAATAAGTTGAATTTAACTTGTTGTTTGCCGCCCTCGGCAAACGTTTTTGACTGTGTATGAGAATCGGCACCTAATGTGCACATGCTCACTTCATGGATTTTTCCCTTTCTAAATACCGCCCCAGGCCCTTTTAGTGTATGGCCGTTGACTTTTACCGTCTCGCCCTCTTTAACCTGCTCGATGATATCCGGCGGCAGGAAAACCGATGCCTGCATGGGAAATCCCTCGGCCATATCATTACGCAGCTCCTGGGCCAATGAATTGGACAGAAACTTACCCTCCAATGTCACCTTATCGGAGACGTCCTGTTTTGTGGAAAAACCTATCCGGTCGGTCCTGAAATGTTCCTGCAGGACCGGCGTCCTGGCCTTTGCAAACTTTATCCCTTCAAGGTCAAATGCCACGTTCCCCCACCACCAGTGGTTGGGAATAATCTGGCCCGAATATGCCAATATACTAAACCGGCGATCCCCATCGTCGCCTTCAGCTTTATTATATACGACCGAGCATCCCTGCTCGAATATACAAGCGTTCTGCGGGGCCGTTGTTTTTGTTTGATCGTCCATTTTATTTGCCCTCAGCTTCGTTCATTTTGATTTGGTATTCAGTTTCTTCCCTTTTTGCTGCTGCTCTTTAATAGTCGGCAGATCAACTTCTTTTCGCATCTTTTCTTCTTTACCGAGTTGCTTGTTGACGTCCTTAAAGTCTCGCCCCTGTCTTGCACATATAATCGCCCGCGTGGTTGTACCGTTTTTAAGCTGGGACTCGTCGGCCTTTGCCTCTTTGAACGGGTCCACGTATGGCCAGCGTTTACAGAAGACTTCATGCCGGAATATCTGGGCGCCCAGGTTTTTCTTCTTGACCTTGATCTGGTTTGAATCGATCAGCTGCTGTAATTTCCACCGCCACAACCTCGATACGAACGGTTTGACCCTATTGTCCTGCTCTGCCTGCCAGGCCTCCTGTACCTTGTCGTAGGCTAATCGGGCGTTCATAAACGTCGAACCCGAAAAGTCCATCGTTATCAGCATAAGCGGCATACACAAAGGCCGCCCAATAAATGTAAGCATTCGCAATACGAACGGATCGAAAAGGTTCCCCGGCCTTCTCTGGCCGATGCCTTCGGCCTTCTCTCCCGGGCTGCCGTAGAGGACCATGCCGGGCTCCATCTTCTCTAATTTGTTCCCGTCGACGTCCTCGCCGCTGTCGGAAATACCCTTTGCGTAAGCGTCCGGCACTTCCGGATATTCCTGCGATATGAACATTGAAAAGCAGGCATTGACCTTTGCCGCAACCAATTCGGCATCGATATAATCGCAGAGCATATCGATAAAGTTTATAGAAGGGGTCAGGACCGGCTCACCACGGGATTGGGAAAATCGCTCTGCGTCGAACATGTGATGGACCTTGCCCGCCGCATATTTTTTAAAGTTCGACTGCCTGATATATCCGAACCTGTCCGGTTTGCCGATGTAGTAACCGATTACACGGCCCGTCTTTTTACTGTATGCCACCCCGTTTATCACATCGAAAAATTTATGCCTCAAATTACCGCCCCACAGCGTCCCCACCTGCTCGCCCTCGATAGCCTGGAGCTTGTCACCTGTAAACAGGGTAAAAACGTCCCCGTCCCTTCGGTACGAAAGATAATATTTTCTTATGTAATCGTTAAAATTGAACCTGCCCGTTACGTCACAGGGTTTTTCAAGCATTTCCTCTTTCCACGCCGCCTCGATGTCGGTATTGAGCTTGTCATCGTCCGTTCTTGCTTCTATCTTCGGCCCCGATCCGATGACCCCGTTTCTCTCGATTTTCAAAAGCCCGTTGACCAATGGATTGTTTCTGCCCATATCACGGCAGATCTCTCTCAGCTTATAAAGGTCAGGGGCCTTTAGCTGTTTATCGCCTGTCCCCCCAAGTCCGGCCCTTTTCTTTCGAAGTCGGTGACTGTCGATGGCATCGTAGCTGAACCGGTACATCTTGCGTCTGTACGCCGTCTTCGGCGATATTATCCCTACCAACGTATCTATGCGTCCGGACGTCCTCCTGGATAGTCCGCCGTCCGGCCGAAATTGTTTCTTATGATTCCTCATTAATTCACTAATCCGCTCAGAATTCCGCAACCCTTCTGGCCTGTGTTGAGGCACGCTCGGTTCGCAGCAGAAGGGACTTTTCCCTGTCGTAAAGTGTTTTAAGGTTCGCCCGCGTATAACTTCTATTACCTATCGTAAAGCTCTGGGCCCCGCCCTCGATGGCCGATATTGCGGCCTGGACGCTTGTCAGTTGTGCTGCTAATGTCGCCATTTGTTAGTCGTTAGTTTGTAGAGGTTTCAGCGGCAGTCTCTTTTGCCGCGGCCTTTCGTATTTTTGCCGCCAATTCGCCGAACTGCTCGGTGAATTTATTTACACTCATCTTGGCTATCTTTGCCCGGACCTTTTCGCTGGTCTCTTTGGCGATTGCCTCTGCCGTCTCTTTGGCCGTTGTATCTTTTGCCGCTGCCGTCAGCTCTTCGACCAGGTCGGGGTATTGTTCCAGGAGTATCTCTGTGGTCAGCTCTCCGATCTGGTCGCGGACAACTTCGTCCTGGGCGGCTTTGACGATCTCGGCCACCTGTTTCGGATATTTTTCTGCTAACTCCTCTAACGTTGGTTTCTTTTCCGGCTCAGGCGGTTTCGGTGCTCGGGCGGTCATTGGCGTTCCGCACTTTCGGCATTTCTTACGCTTTAATGTGCCTTGTCCATCTTCGATAACGGTTTGAGTGTGTGTACAGTTAGGATTCGGGCATTTCATATTCAGGGCCATGTCGTTGCTCCTTTTCGTTAATTTGAGATTTCAAATTTTAAAATTAATTGAATCATACCAGTATCATCGTACATTCGCCGGTCGTATGAAAAGGGGGTCGTTACTAAGAATTAGTAACAAGTTGAAAATTTATTTGAGGGGGGAAAATCGTTGACCGTGGCCAGTGATTGAAGTATTTATGGGTTAAATGCCCCATATGTTGATATTCGATATAGGTGACCGAAATGACAGAAAACAAACCGGCTAAAGAGACGGCAGAAGCAGTCGCCAAAGATGCTTGCGAGAAAACACGGGCCAAGATAGCAAAGATGAGCGCAAAAAAATTCTCCGAGCAGTTCCCGGAGCTGACCGCTAAAATCATAAAGGAATACAAGCGTAAAGCACTATTATTGGGTGCTTTGGGTGTTTTGGGTAGTATTGTGGCAGGTTTTGTCATAGGGATTTCGGTAGATCTAACCGACAGTTCCATAAAAGATGATCAGACAAGGGACCTTCTCAAGAAGATGTTTTACTATGATGTAAATAGTGTTAAAGGAACTTTGGAACAGCACTTTATTGCTTCCCCTGAAAAAGATATGATAGAAGGAAACGAAAACTTCACAATCAGTGGTCTTGATACTTCTGTATTTGAAGATAATCGCTTACTGGTTCAACTGCTTCCCACGGAGTTGTCAAGCAATATCTCTACATTTTATGCCAACGTAGGAGAGATTATTGACCATCTGGGCAAACTTCATAACAAGGATAGGAAAGTCTCGATTAGACATATTTATATAAACATCCGCGAAAACATCAGTCTCGGAGAAAAGATCATAAATGCATGTGATGGAAAAAGGGGGAAAGGCAGAACATCTTCTTTTCCTAAAACATCTGATGGTAACGCCCCTGAAGAACGATTGAGCACAGGTACTACTACAGTTGTCGGGGAGTAAAGTCAGTAAAGACGGCCCAAAATAACTGTTGTAATTGAGACCACCTTTTTCAGCCTTCCCTTAACTGTACCGGATTATCAGCTTTGCCCGGTGTCATATTCCAACGTATCAATTCTAATAAAGAAATGATCGTTATCGATTTTCTTGCTTTCTTCTCCTCGACACCTCTTTGCTTCGTCTTCATTCTCAAATGACCCAAGCAGCTCACAGCACCCATCTGGTAGTTTAGGACATTTAAAAACGTTATAGAAACACCTTTTTTTAATCATAGCAAACTCCTTATTATTGGTCCTACTTCCCTTATTCAAATGATTAATGGTTCTTTTTTCGAATATATTTAAATATTTTTGTCCACGTCAGATCATTCATATCATGTATATTATGTACCCTCATTAGAAAAGCCTTAATACGCAACATGCTATATGATCCCACTGTCTGCTTTATAAGTTCAAGTTGCCGTTCAGTCAGCCGTTGGCTAAATGCAAAAGTATCGGGATTCTCTGATGTATTTTGCTCGTCCGCCGAGTCCATACCAATCGCAAAGGGCTTGGTCCATACAACGATTTTTCTACCTCTGGCCATCCGTTTTATGTCAGCTGGTATCTTCATTTTTCAGTCCCTAATTCTCAAATCCGTGTAATCAGTGTAATCCGTGGCTAATTCCCCGTCAACTCTTTTCTATCGACTTAAAGTTCAGCCCGCAGTCCGAGCATTTATGGTACCTAATGGGCAGATGGCTCGAATCGTATACCGGCACCTTTAAGCTTTTGCATTCAGGGTTCGGGCACCGGACCTTTATATATATCACCGGGGCGCTGCCGGGCTCGGCCGGTTTCTTTTTCCTTTTTCGCCTGCCCGGCCCCATCCCTAAGTCCGGAATATTATCGAGAAAACCTTCCATGGTTTTTAGTTCATTGTTCGTTGTTCGTAGTTCCTTGTTCGATATTCGATATTCATTTTTACAATTTCGGGAGATTATCCAGCCATCCCGGCCGGCGGGTCCGTTTTTTCTTTTTAGGTGTGGTCCGCCTGGCAGCCGGCCGCTTCTTTTCCTGTTCCGGGTCCTTGGCGTAATGGATATTCTTATAGTACCCGGCCGCCGCGCACAGTACCGCCGTATCAAGCGAATGTGTCGGGGCCCCTGTCGTTATAGGCTGCCATACCCACCTGACATTGCCCCGCCGATCGCGGACCTTGACCTTATGCTCGTTTGTAAACTCGGTAAAATAATGAGCTGGTATCTCATCGTAAAATAGTGTCAGGGGATCGGCTATGATCTTGCCTTGCTCATCGAGTTTGGGCTCGACCCACGTTGTCACCTGGTTCTTAAAATAAGAGGTATCTACTATTAGAAGCTGCATCCCCTTATACTTTCTGCGCTGTTTGCGGGTGAGCCTTCTTTCGGTGGCGGTTTCCAGGTCCGAGGGGCGCAGGGGCTTGAGGCTGGGCCCGGGCTCGCCTTTTGTCGGTATAGTAAGCCCCGGATGGTTCCGGCAATAGTCGTATACATCGTCCGGTTCGTACCCGGCATCTACGAACAGGACCATCACGGCAAGCCAGGGCCTTTTGTCGCTCGGTGTCCCATCGGCCCACGGGAATGGTGACATAAGGACCTCTTGATCCAGTTTTTCGAACGATGGCACGGATCCCGTGGATATAACGCGGTTTTTCAACCCATATGAAAATGCCCGGACCTCGAAATCGATCCGAACGATCCCCCTTGTCTTTGATTTATGATAGTCCGCCGATGCTACCAGTAGAATTGTATCGGCCGGGACCGTCCCCTGACTGAATCCCCCGGTAAGTTTTTTAACGTCGGCCGCCTTTAGCTTCTTGCCCGTCTCTTTGAACGGCTCGCCCAACGTCGCGTTATGAAAGTCCAGCAGCTTGCCTAATGCTATCCCCTCTTCTGTATTGGCCCTGAACCAGTCGGCCATGATCCTGGCCCATGAAACACCCGGGAAAGGGCTGACAAGTGCCGGGATCTGGAACCCGCTATGTCGCTTGGAGCGCTTGGGGCGGCCCTTGATATTACCGTCGACGTCTATCCTCTGTCCCTTCGGGACCCATACCCCTGCGTCAACGAGTTCCGCCTTTTGTTCTTCGAAGATTTTGGTCCGGCACACTTCACACTCATACCAGACATCCGCTTTTTCTATAATCTCATCCGGGTCCCGCAGCGTCTTGGGTAATTTGAGTTGTGTAAACTTCCAGGTCTGACGTTCTCCGCACCGCGGGCACGGTATATAGTACCTCTGCTTATTCGACCGGCAGTAGGATACGTTGATATATCCATCCTGAGTAGTCGGGGTGCACATCTTAACGATCTTGCGGTCCCAGAAAGTATGCGTCCGCTTTTCCCCAAGGTCGATCGGGTTTGCTTCCTTACCGGCGAAGGGCGGGTACTTGTCGGGCTCATCGAAGAAAAGGTACCGGATCGCCTTTTGTGCCATCTCCGCCGGTGAGCCCGCCCAGGCAAAATAAAGCGTCATCCGATCGAACGTAAAGAAATCGCCGAGTAGGTCCCGCGGTTTGCCCGTCGTATGTGATCGCAGTGCCGGCGATAATGTGATCATCGGCTTAAAGATTTTCTGCGCGGCGTAATCGACGTCCTTTTCCCTGGGCACTACGTACATGGCCGGGCCCGGGTCCTGGTCTACGCAATAGCCTATCATGTTCTGGATGGCCGTGGATTTAGCGACCTGCGAGCCGCTCATAACGTCAATTTCTTCGACTTCCGGATCGGTGAAGGCGTCCATCGGCCCCCGCATATACGGAGTCCGGGCCGAGCTGTACGGCCCGGGCTCTGCAGACGTGTCCGGGTCGAGGATCCGGTTCCCATCGTCGGACCACTGTGTCACCGTCAAATCTGCGGGCAATTGCCAGGCCTGCTTTTCAGTCTGGGTCCATAATGTTTGTGCTATCGGTTTCATTACTCTGCAAAACCTTTGATCATCGCCTTGACCTGGTCGTTTATTATTCTTTGTATCTTTCGTTCATCCTTTATCTTAGCTAATTGCGGAGCCAGTTTTCTACCCAGGCCCAGCAGTGCCCGTTTAACAGCGAGGATACGTGCCACCCGCCCAGCCTCGATCTGGTCGGCGGGTATGAGCCTTCCCTGTTTTACCTCCAGATCTATCTGCATAAGCCGGGCCTTTGCGTCCTTGTACTCGGCGTCGGCCGCCTGTCCCTTTGCCTTTGCCTCTGTCGGCTGGTTTCCCTCGTTGTCCCTGTAGAAGTGAAGCATTGATTTGATATAGTGGCCCGCCTCTGTTCGCGGCATCCCGGCCTTTACCCACCTCCGCACAGTCCGCACCGATACGCTCGCATAGGCCGCCGCCTCTTTCTGTGTCTTTATGATCTCGGCGTCCGCGACCGCGGCGGCCTTGGCCTTTTTAACCGTCGCTCGTCTCTCGTCTTTCGTCTCTCGATTTTTTTCTTCGAGCTTTTTCAACTCTTCTAATTCCTTTGAGCTAAGATGCCTGTTGTTCTTGACCTTGCCCAGCAGATACAGGTGTCTCTGCTTTTGGGCGATTTCTACGGCGTCAAGGCCCGTATTTTTCAAGCTTTTCGGTCTCTTTCCCCGACAATTTTAATAAGGGACAATGCCGACGCGACAAAATGCCTCAGCAGGTTCAGCTGCTTTGGCAGGCGGTTTTCCGACACCGCCCGCGTCGGCTTGACTATTAGTCTCGAAAAAATAACATTTGGTCACTATTTACCTTTTTGCTTGGTGCATCTCTATCAAGCCACCATTGCCAATACTCTTCGGCATTACGGAAACCAGTTTTGCCCTCAACGTAAGTATCTTTAACAGCCCTTTCCCACGCCCTGCACAATTTCGGCCAACGTTGCAGCTGCAACGCTATGTTCCGAACCATCGGACACAATACACAGCCGAGTCGTTTGAATCCCTCGTCATACAAAGAACAAACTTTTATGTCACTGTGCTTGATATATTCCCAAACGTCTGTTGTAGACCAATCAATAATAACGTGGAGATATTGTTTAGTTTTATTCTTGAAGCACGTTTCAATCATTCTTCTTTTTGCCCGTTTATTAGATTCGCCCCACCGTACACCCGTAACAACAATACAATCTTTGACGCCCGGCCTCTCTTTTTGAGTTTCGCAACAATATCTCGCCTGTCTTCTCGGCGGCATTTTCTTTTTTCGTATCAACTGCCACATAGTAAGTTCGGGTTTGTCGATAATCACCTCAGATTGTTGTTTAATATGCCTGACAACTTCTGGCGGGTCTGCTGTAGTCAAGTGGTGATGGACTTCATATCTCACACCTGACCGGCGTACCAAATCAAGAATGACGTCTGAATCCTTGCCCCCTGAATAGGCCACATAATAACCGTTAGCGTTTTTGGCAATGGCGTTGTCCTCGAAAATCTTCAGTCGATCAATAGCAACTTCAGATATTGGCTTTCCGAAAATATTTCTATTTACTCTCTTCGTATCCTTAATCATTAGTCATTCACACTGGTATTCCTTGCATTCAGGCGGCTTTGCCTTCCAGCCAAGCCACTGCTGCAGCAGGCACGTCGCCCGCCCGTTTTCGTGGATAACAAGCATATCGCATGGGCGCCCGCCGTCTGCGTAAAATTCAACCGGCAGCACCTTATCTATCGCCTCGATCAATGGATGCTTACTGTTGGTCCATATAGAAGCCAAATCCAAACAGCACTTCCCGCATCGCCGGCATCTACTCATCTTTGTCACCCCCGAACAATCTCATCTGGTTTGTGTTCTGCATAACCGGCCCATTGACCAGTAACACCTCAGTTTGCTCTTTTCGTGGTTTTTTCTTTTCGCCCCGTGTGGCATTTCTCAGTGATTGCCTGGACTTGGCAACTTCGGCGCGGCACCAGCCTTCATATAACAGCTTGATCTTGGGGTGATCATAGTAACTGACGACAACACGTGATTTTTCGAACCTTTTTAACGATGCTGCCAAACGTTTGTGGTCCTCGGCGGTAAAGTCATGGACATATTTATCACTCTTCTCAAAATAAGGTGGATCGCAGTAAATCGCGGTACCCTCCTCGTCCTTGATATTATCTAATACCTCGATCGCGTCCCTTTGTACGATCAGGACACTTTGAAGTCTCTTATGCCAGGCCGGCATGGAATTCACTACGGAAGCCCACCTTGTAGCTCCCTGCCCGCCCCCTGAACACCATCTAAGGGCGAATTGATAATTGCATCGTGCCGTTCCTGAGACGCCATTTAAGCCCATCCATGATGTTACAAAATAATCATAGGCCCGAACGATATCCGGTTGGCCGTTAAGGTCTGTTTGTGGTCTGGATATCCATCGTTCTTTGGATTCTCTAAAGAACTGCTCTGCACATAATGTCCTGCTGAGCTTATCGTATAATTGGAATCCGAGCTCTTTGTCCTGAATTACCCTGGCAAGATTTATCAGGTCAGCGTGCAAGTCGTTTACTGTTTCCATGGTGCAGGGCGGCTTTGCCATTAACACCGCCATCGAACCGCAAAAGGGCTCCCAGTAAACCCGGTGGTCCCCGAGCATATCTACTCTCCGCTGTGCCAGGTTTCGCTTTCCGCCGAACCAGGGCGCTATAGCCTTAATCTTCATTTGTTCATTAGTTGAATCCACTGATTTACTTTCTATAAAATAAAGCACAGATAATGCTTCCTGTTCGAGGCATCCGAATAGTGTTTGATTTTTGTTACGCCGTTGGCTGCCAGGTACCGTTTTAGCTTCGCAAATCCGTTCCGGTAGAAAAGTGAGGGACATTTTTGGACCATTGCCCGGTTGTATCCCAGATCGGCTAAGAATCCGGCCGGCAGGCAGCCGTAAAGACTCTGTATGAACGTAGTGAAAATCGTCGTAGGACGCCCGTGTGAGCGTTCGAACAACCATTTCAGGAGTTTATATGGTACCCCGTAGGCATCCAGATCTATTACGTTGAATTGCCCCGGGTCCAGGGCCTGCAGGAACTTGCTATTATCGCCGAGAAGGTATACCCCGCCCCTGTCCGGCTTCTTATCTATTCGCAGGACTCGTATATTCCTTTTGGGGTTGCGTTCTTTGATTGTCTCCCATATCCGCCCGGTCCCGCCGTACAAGTCCAGCACTCGGCAGGGCCCTTTGGGCAGGTTGTCTGTTCGAAGCCTTACTTTTACCTCGAAGTGTGAATTATCAGTTTGAGCACTGCTCATATTCGACCTCTTCGACTTTCATTATTGCTTTGAGCTCGTCGGCGATTGCCGGCAGGATGTGCGGCGGGAACGAAAGCAGGATGTGCGTCTTTTTGTACGGCCGCAGATCTTCTTCTTTGTATTGGCAGGTTTGGTTGTCCTGTCCTATTTCGCTACGGAGCTGGTCCATCCGGAGATCAAGAAATATTCCATCGTCCCCGAGCTGGCCATGCAGCTCTTCGATATACTGGTTAAGCCCATCTATGAATTGCCCCTGCAGGGCCGGGTTGTTTAGCGTTAAGTTCAGGGCCTTTTCATCGAGCTTGCCAAGGTCCACCGTCACGCATGGGCATTTATGGTCTTTTCCGTGCATCGCCAGCAGCACCTTATATCTTTGATGTCCCCCGATGATGATGTTTTTGCCGCCTCGAACGTTGACGACGATCGGCTCAACGCATCCGAACCTGGCAATCGAGGCGGCCAGGCCGTCCAGTGCTTCGGCTTTTATCGTTCGCGGGTTATACTCCGCCGGCTTAAGCTCGGCCAATTTGAACTGGCTTATCTTCGGTGTCATCCCTGAATTTTTCATTTTTCCTATCCTTAATCATTTACTCGCCCAGCCGGTCCCGGCCGCTTCTTGCTTATATACGCGGTACCTGTATTCGTTCCACTCAACTTTTTTGTATATCGCTTTATGATTAACCCATCTGGCAAAAGTTTTTTGGTAAAGGTCATTTTTATCGTAGGGCATAACAAAAGGATCGATGCCGTGATTGCTTAGAATCTCAACCCTTGCCATATTTTCCCAATGCTCCGTATTGAATCCTATCAACACATAACACATCAACCTGTAAGGCGGTATCCACTTGATCACATTTTTTATTGAACTCCAGCAGCCCCGCTTCATCTCGTCCCACGCAATTTTTATCCTCTTGTGATGTTTCAGGGTAAGCAGGGCCTTGCATTTTTCCTCATCAAGAATCCTCGCATCAACGCCCTGGAAGTCAACGGGTTGGTTTTTCTTTTTGAGCCAGTTTATAGCAGCCTGCCATAATGGATTTGCGAAGAAGTTGTTGTCCTGCACAACAATATACTTGCCTTTGGGGTTTAGTTTTTTTGGGTTAACCGGACTGATGGCCCCCTCTTTTTGGCGGACTACGCACCATAAGCAATCACGGATACAGCCCCGCGAAAACCATATTATCGAACGTTCGCATTTCGGGTAGATACTGTAATCAAGATCGCAATTCTCAATCTCTATCGACAGCCTGCTTGTCACATCAAACCCCGTCCCCCCGCATATCGCTCGATTCGGCACTTCGGATTTGTCTGTAAAGTCAAACAGGCTGCTGCAGTATACATGGTCGAGCCTCCTGTTGGTCAGCGGCATCCACCACTGGACTGTATCACCCCGTGCGCGGTGAAAAGCTGCAATCTGCATATATGCCGTATTAAAAACCTTCGGCTCGATATTGATTAGTCCTATTTTCAAATCTCAAATTCCTTACCAATAATCAATAACCACTATTCAATAATCATAAATCTCCGTTCTTCGAACGTTCTTTTAAATCGCCGACAGCAATCATCAATCACGCAAGCCTCATGGAGCATCCCCTTGTAAACCTTCTCGAGCTGGCACCTGTGGTCGGCTATATCGTGCGGATTTAGCGGAGCATACCCAAGCCCGAGGCAGAACTTGTTAATTATCCGGTTGCGCTCACTAAAAATGTCTTTGTTAAGTTTCATTCCTCATGTCCCATTTTTCGCAATAATGGTAAAA
>SDBV01001470.1_pt1 | contig 35549 bp, 37 predicted proteins | sample 2277081 | NCBI WGS metagenome assembly SDBV01 (sample SAMN10402039, study PRJNA504765) | marine sediment metagenome | isolation source: marine sediment core GS10_PC15, 223 cmbsf | place: Arctic Ocean: Southern Knipovich Ridge | collected 2010 | reverse complement strand
ATAAAAAGACGTTATGATCCAGAGGATGGATGCCATGAGGGCGAAGAACAGCCCAAGTGCGTCTACCTTGAAGGCTATCTCAAGGCCCGGCATCATTGTTACAAGAGTGTAGCCAAGCACTTTCCCGTCAAGTATTGCAGGCACCATGGAGGCCACGATGAAGAACTTTATGACCGAAGCCGTGATGGTCCAGAACTCGCGCACGTTGGGGTTGCCCTCAGAGAGCTTCATAAGGATTACCGCCACAAGCGAGACAGCGATGGCATACACCGGGGCCGCGCTCTGGGTTATGAACACGCTGCTCACAAGCTGCCTCCGCCAAGGAGCGCAGAGGCTGCAAGCCTTGCGATATAAGCCGGGTAGTATGCCGCCACCCCAAAGACCACGCACAGGGAGGCAACTGTCAATGTCGGCACGAGCATCCCTGCCGGTGCCTCCGTAATTTCCGGCCTTGAAGCTTCCGCACTCCTGTCAAAGTAAATGCCTTCTATTATTCGCCAGAAGTAAACCGCCGTGAGCACAGAGCTTATGAGTATCACCGGCACGATGAACCACTTGCCAGCTTCTAATGCGCCGAGGGCCAGGTACCACTTGCTTACGAACCCTACGGTAAGGGGCACGCCTATCATCGAGAGCGAGGCCACTGTAAAGGCCGCCATGGTAAAGGGCATGGAACGCCCAAGCCCGCGCAGGCCGGATATGTCCTCGACTCCTGTCCTGTAGACGACTATCCCAACTACCATAAAGAGGGCACCCTTCATGAGGGCGTGGTTAAGCAGATGGATGATGCCCCCGGTGAGCGCGGTCTCGTTCAGCAGCGCGATGCCGAGCACTATGTAGCCCACCTGGCTCACGCTGGAGTATGCCAGCATCATCTTTATGTTGGTCTGGGATATGGCTATCACAGAGCCCGCCAGGATGGCGGCGGAGGACAGTACCAGCAGTATGCTCCCAAAGTCCACGCTCCGCGAGAACTCAACGTCAAACACAGAGAAGGTTATCCTGATCAGTGCGTATGCAGCCACCTTTGTCCCTGTGGCCGCTATCATGGAACTCACGGCGGAAGGGGCGTGCGTATATACGTTTGGCATCCAGATGTGGAGCGGGAAGAGGGCGAGCTTCAGGCTCAGGCCCACGGAGAAGAAGGCGAATGCGGTCAAAACCACCTTTGAACCATAAAGCGCAGGCAGGCGCGAGGCCAGGTCAGCCATGTTCAGTGAGCCCGTGGCCATGTACAGCAGGCCAACGCCAAGGAGGAGGAACGTTGCCCCTATGGTGCCGAGGATCAGGTAGTTGAAGGAGGCTGTCAGGGCCTTCTCCCTCGTGCCCGAGGCAATGAGCGCGTACCCGGCCAGGGAGCTTATCTCTATGAACACGTAAAGGTTGAATATGTCCCCTGTTATCAATATCCCCAGCAGACCGGCCACCAGCAGCATGAAGAGCGAGTAGAAGGCCGTATGCCTGTGCTGGAGTATCTCCTTCTCAATGGAACGCTTTGAGTATATGCCCACCATAAGGGCTATGAAGCTCACCACGACCAGCACGAAAACGTTGAGATAGTCCACAGCGTACTCTATGCCCCATGGCGGGGGCCAGTTGCCGAGCCAGTAGCTTATCCTCCCCTCGGCAAGCACGCGCAAAAGCAGAGCTATCGAGACAAATAAGGCAAAGGCGCAGGACAGCATTGTCACCAGCCATGGGAGGGACCTGTGTGCTCTGGCAAGCAGCGGGATGCAGACAGCCGTTAAAAGTGGCACCAGGACCAGCAGTATGGGGAAGTGCTCAGTCAAGCCTGTCCTCCTCCGTCCTCTTGCTAAGGGAGAGGAACTTTGCCCCCATGATCCTGTCTTCCTCGATGGTGCCGAACTCCCTGTAGATCCTTATTATCAGAGCAAAGGCCACGGCCGTGGTGCTCACCGAGACTACAATGGCCGTGAGAATGAGCACGTGGGGGAGGGGGTTGTCATAGAGGACCGCCTTGTCCCATACGACGGGGGCCGTCCCCCCTGTTACCTTCCCGATGCTTATGTAGAAAAGGAACACGGCAGTCTGGAATATGTTCATCCCTATGATTTTCTTTATCAGGTTGCTCTTTGCGATCATGGCGTAGAAACCTATCATCGCCAAGGCCATGGCGACCAGGTAGTTGAATTTCCCGAGTATCAGATCCATCAGGTCCATCAGGTCAACCATCGGCGCCGCCCCTGTCCTTGATGTCGTCCCCGTCGCGTTTAGCGGTCTCGAAGAAGATGGTTATCATAACCGCGGCAACAGTGATGCCCACGCCCACCTCGATGAAGAATATCCCGTAGTGGCTGGCCACGTGCGCGTCCTGGCCTATGGGGAGCACGTTGTACTCAAGGAAGTTGCCGCCCACGATCAGGGCCACGATGCCAACGCCGGCGTATAAAATGACTCCAATGCTGCTGAACACGTCGGTCAGGCTCTGCGCGACCCACTTCCTGCCTGCCGTTGCTCCAAAGATGATGCCATAGAGGATAACGCTCGAGCCGAGGATCACTCCCCCCTGGAACCCTCCTCCCGGGCCGCTGTCGCCGTGTACTATGACATAGAGCGCAAAGAGCTGTATAAAGGGTATGATGACCCTCGCCACGGTCCTTTTCACTACTGTGCCTTTTTTGATATCCATCACTTCTCCTTACGTCTCCTCAGGAGCAGCACCACGCCTATGCCGGCGGTGAATATGACCGTTGTCTCCCCAAGGGTGTCGTAGCCCCTGTAGCTTGCCAGCACCGCGGTCACCATGTTCACCACCCCTGTCTCTTGCGGGGACTCGTGAATGTACCTTGGGGCCACATGCAGGTTGGCCGGCGCGTTCGGGTCCCCGAAGTCCGGGGCGTCAAGCATGGCAAAGGCGAAAACCGCGGATGAGATAAGTACTATGATGAACATCTGTACCTTGTGGCGGTAAGGAGACGGGTCGTCCTCTTTTCTGTTTGTCCTGCTCAGGGTCGCTATAAGGAGCACCGTTGTAATGCCTGCTCCCACAGACGCCTCTGTGAAGGCCACGTCCACTGCGTTGAGCTTTGTCCAGACAACCGCCATTATCAGGCTGTATCCACCAAGCAGCACTCCACTGGCCAGCAGGTCTTTCATTTGTATGGCTGCCACCGCTATGACCACAAGTATAAAAAGAAGGAGGATATCAATCACCATCAGCGGCCTCCTTTTTGTCCATACCGGCCTGGTCTTTCTGCCAGGGCTTCACGCCCCTGATATGGGCGGCCTTGGCCAGGGCGTACGTAGCAGTGGGGTTTGCTATGTAGATAAATACGACGATCAGGGCCAGCTTCACGCTCACAAAGGAAAACCCCTCGTATACCATAAGCCCGAGCAGGGCAAGGAGCTGGCCCATTGAATCGGTCTTCCCCGCAGGGTGGATCCTGGTGTAGAAATCCGGGAACCTGACCACTCCTATTGCCGCAACCAGTATGAGGAAGCAGCCGGCAAATAAAAGTATGCCGGATATGATGACCCTTATCTCCATCAGTCCAGGCCCCCGCTTTCCATGTATTTGAGTATTGCGATGGTCGCGATGAAGTTTATGAGCGCATAGACCAGCGCAAGGTCCAGAAAATGGGGCCGTTCGTTTATGAAGCCGATTATTGCCAGAAGCACGACGGTCTTTGTGCCGATCACGTTTACGGCAAGCACGCGGTCATAGATGGTGGGCCCCTTTACTGCCCTGTAGAGGGCCAGTAAGACGCCAACTAATATGATGATCGCCGCTACCTCAAACATTTCTTCCCTCTATGTCCTTGATCCGCCGGGCCATCTCTCCGCTGAGCAGGCCGTCGGCGGCTTCTTTTGATATGGCGTGGACGGTGAACTCTCCCTCATCGGTGACGTTCATGGTTACCGTGCCGGGGGTAAGGGTTATGGAGTTTGCCAGGGTGACCCTGCCAAGGTCTTCTTCGATGTCCGTCCTGAACGTGATCACAAGCGGGTCAATGGGCATTGAGGGATGCAAAGTACGGTAAACGAGGTCTATATTGGCCTTTGCTATTTCAAGCATTAGCCACGGAAGGTACATGACGAACCTGCCTGTCCTTGCAACCTCAAGAGTAAAGTTCGTGCCTTCGGGCACGAGCAGCCTGTGGGAGAACAGGGCCACCAGCAGGCTGCTGATGATGCCCGTGACAATATGAAAGGCGTCAAAGAACCCTGAAAGAAGGATCCAGAATGCAAATGAAACCATTGCTGTGACAACAAATCCCAAGGTATATCTCCTAAAGGCCCGGTCAGTTGATCTGCATGCGGCTGGAACAAATCTATATTACATTTTTCAGCGTGAATAATCCATAATATTATGTATAAACATTTTGTATGAAAAAATGTAATATTCCTGATCAAGTATTAATGTAATTTAATGTGTAATAGCGCATTGCCAGATTCTGGGGGTATAATAAAAAACTATACTTTTATATATTTGTAGAACTTCCAAGCATGACGAGGGCTCAGCATGTCTGATGAGAAGCAAGCCAAGCAAAAGGAAGAGCAAAAGGAAGAGGTAAAGGAAGGGGTAAAGGAAGAGGCCCTCTCCATAGATGCCCGTCTGCTCTCGGACGCTGTTATAGAACTTAACATCTCACGCCGCAATGTGGGCCTTTATCCGCCAGGGCACATTCGCATCACCAGCGCCATTGAACGCGCCTTTGATCTCTTGGCCAAGCTTTTCGAGCTTAGGGCCAACATATTCCTTGGCATCACCAGGGACAGCCTGGTCATTGACGACAAGATGCTTGACAGCAGAAACCCGGTTTTCAAGGAGTGCGCCCGGAGCTTCCATGTGCTGGGTATCGCTGGCATCACGTTCCAGGCAGGCTTGGATAAGGACGAGTTGGTCAAGCTCCACGAGATGATGACCATGGCCGACCCGCCAACTGGCAAGGCATTTACAGACGCTGCGCGCGACAGGGGCATCCACCACCTGAAGCTCAACCCCATCGACTACTCAAGTTTCAAGTTCATGGAGGACGAGCTCAGGGACGGTGGCAAGGGGGACGGGAAGGGCTCGAACAAGGACATATGGGAGGACTATGTCTATGGCCTTCTGCACGGCAACCTGGCTGTGGGGGACGCCTCAGGTATTTTGATGAGGGCCAAGCCCAGCGAGCTTGCCGAGTATATTGAGAAGGTCGTGGACGAGGACAAGAGCCTTGACAAAACAGCCTATGACAAGGTTGTTGCCTCATACATGTCCGCCAGAGGCGATATGAAATTGAGCTCGGAGGGGCTTGGGAAACTCGTGGGCATAATGGACAACCTCTCCAAGGAGAAAAAAGAGCAGTTCCTTGACCGGGCAATGCAACAGGTGGGCAAGGACGTCCACCAGGTGGAGAGCGTGCTTAAGGACATGACCACAAATGACCTTAACTCGGTGACGAAGTTCTTTAGTGCCCACGCATCCAGAATACCCCCCTCCTTCAAGAACGTTATTGACAAGTTCACCGAGATCAAGGGTGAGAAGGATTTTGTCTTTGACATCACGTCCGGAAAGTCTTCGGTGGTGCATGACATAGAGCTGGATGACGAGTTGGCCTCGCTCTTTGACGACGACCATTACAAGACTTTTGTGAGCGACGAGTTCCAGACACAGTTGAACGACCTGATGAACGTGAAGGTCAAGGCCGTGGACATGGGCATCAGGGAGCTTGTGACCGATGTGAAGGACGATGTCATCGACCGCGTGACATCGGACATTATGATCGAGGTAATGGACCTCAAGGACATTGAGACCGAAGAGTTCATGAAGCTGCTCACAACGCTTGCGAAGATGGCCGGAGATTTCGTGGATACGGGCAGGTTCGAGGAGGCCCTGAACATTTATACGGCCATACGCACCCACTCCTTCACTGGCAAGTTCAGCCAGGCGGCTGGTGGCACCGTGGAATATTTCTTCAAGAGCGAGCCCTTTGTCTCCCGCGTGCTGACCGCGGTGCGCATATGGGGCAGGGCCAACCGCGAGCCATCCGTCCGGATACTCAGGGCCTTCAGCGAGCAGGTGATCACCCCGCTGCTTGACTCGCTTGCTGATGAGGGCAGCGCAAGCAACCGCAAGTTCCTCCTGACCGTCCTGATGGAGATGGGAAGCTCCATAATGCCCGGCGTGGTCGCCAGGCTCTCCGACGAGCGCTGGTACGTTGTGCGCAACATGCTCATGCTCGCCAGGCAATGCGGCAACGAGGAGTACGAGAAGACTATCAGGAAATTCGTGAAGCACAGGGACCGCAGGGTCTGGAGCGAGGCACTGAGGGCCTTGTTCGCCTTTGGGAGCAAACACGCACTGCCCCACCTGAAGGTGATGTTGAGCGCGGAGGACCCTGTGGACAGGGAGGCTGCGCTGAAGGTGGCATCCGCATACAGGGTAAGCGAGATCGCCCCCATGCTCATGGAGCTGCTCTCAAAAAAGGACTTGCTCGGTACCGGGGCCTTTGACAAGATGTCCGTGGTAAAGGCCCTGGGGGAGATCGGAAACCCGGAGGCCCTGCCGCATCTGGCGACGGTGCTTAGTGCCAAGCCGCTGCTATTTAAAGGGTATCACGAGGACCTTAAGATCGAGATATACAAGAGCCTTGCCGGATATCCGTATGAGTCCGTGAGATATCTTCTGGACACAGGATTTATGGGGAGCAACCCTGAGATAAAGAGCATATGCAAGAGGATAATTAAGGCTGCCGGCAAAGGAGGGCGCGGCAATGGCTGACCTGGTATCTGATATTATCGGCGACCTTATGACAGCTCTCTCGAACTCTTCGCTGTACACGGCGTCGCACGAGTCAGTGGGCGAGCACTCAGAGAAGGCGGTGAGTGCTATGGCCACGTTCTTTGAGGAGGCCGACGACCTGAGCTTCACCATCCTTGGGGACAGCCTGCTTGTGAACGACCAGCGCTACAAGGGCCGTTCCCCGCATATAGCGGCATTTATGAAACGCCTCAGGCGAAACGGTATAGAGAAGATCGTTTTCAATATTGACCTTGAAGCCAATGAGCTTCGCGCCTTCATCTCTTCGCTGGCCTCACCCACCACCGAGCCCAAGGGCATGCCCAATATCTCCATCGGCATGATGGAGGTGAGGTTCTCAGAAGCCACCGGAGATGTGTCCTCGATCATTGATGAGGACATAGAGAAACTGCGGGAGATAGACGAGGACCTCTCGAAGTTCGGGCGGATGAACATGGTGGGCCTTGAGGACGTTGTGGCCAGCTTCATCTCCACGATGAAGGAAGAGGCCAACATACTGAAGGTCGTAAGCCCGGTAAAATCTTTCAGCAACTATACCTTTACCCACACAACTAACGTAACCCTCCTGTCAGTGTTCCAGGCAGAGTCACTTGGCATGAAGGGCGACGTGCTGCACGAGATCGGTATTGCCGGCCTGCTGCACGACGTTGGCAAGATGTATGTGCCAAAGGAGGTGCTGGACAAGCCCGGGAAGCTCACGGACGAGGAGTGGGTGCTTATAAGAAGCCATACCGTGCTTGGGGCAAAATACCTGGCGGGTTTTGAGGATGTGCCAAAGCTGGGGGTCATAGTTGCCTACGAGCACCACATGAAGTTCAATGGCACCGGATACCCGGACTCCGTACGCAGGGACAGGCACCAGCACATAGTTAGCCAGATTATAGCCATAGCTGACTTCTACGAGGCCCTGCGCGCTGAACGCCCTTACCGCAAGGGGCTTCCAAGCAAGGTGATTATAGGTTTCATGGAAGAGGGCGCTGGCACTGATTTCAACCCCCTGCTGGTGAAGAACTTCATCCGCTCGTTACAGGCGGTCGATGCTTTCTAGCATTAGCCGGGCTCGCTGTAGTATTCCATGGCCAACAGCCTTCGTTTGATTTCCTGGCCCGGTGTGTACCCGCCAATCTTGCCAGTGCTCTCGATTATCCTGTGGCAGGGAAGTACTATGGGCAGAGGGTTTTTAGAAAGCGCTCCGCCCACTGCCCTGTTACTGCGGGGAGAGCCGACTTCCTTTGCAAGCCATTTGTATGAGCGGGTCTCTCCAAAGGGGATGGAGCGCAGTGCCAGCCAGACGCGCTGCTGGAAGTCCGTCCCTGTGATGAATTTCATGGGGTGGGAGAAACTTTGGTGGCTTCCCTTGAAGTAAGCCTCTATCTCCACCCTGAAGCCCTCAGGCACGCTCCCCATGCGGATGTGGGGTTTAGAGAACACAATGCCCACAAGGTCCTGTGCAAGGAATATCGGGTACAGGTCTCCGATGGGGCTGCTGAATACTCCGTAGTGAAGCGCCATGTGCTCTGCCTGGCGTATGCTTTCGGCGTCCAGGGTCATTGTCTTTTTCCGGCCCCCGTTTCACTTGCCCCCGGGTGAGCAGTAATTCCAGCTTGTGGGGGCGGGATTCCCATAAAAGATTATACCAGAGAGAATCCGATGCGCATAGGCCGGTTCTCCTTGTCTCATGTGTCTGGCGTGTGCCGGGCCATGGCCTTGGCCTTAGGATAACCCCTTCTGGTAAAATATCTACTTGCCATGTCCAGGGCTTTGGGGTCAGGGGCTGGCTCGCGGGCAATTGCATGTCCGCTGACCATTATATACATGAGGTGTGAAAAAGCATGAGCAAGGAAAACATAGAATTCAGGGCGGAAGTGAACGAGCTGCTCAACCTGGTGATCCACTCGCTTTATACGAACAAGGAGATATTCCTGCGTGAGCTGATATCAAATGCGTCGGACGCTATAGACAAGCTCAGGTATGAATCCCTCACTGACAAGGGGCTCACGGACGAGGGCACGGCTTTCAGGATAAAGCTGGTGGCTGACGCAAAGGCAGGCACGCTCACCATAAGCGACAACGGCATCGGCCTGAGCCGCGAAGAGGCAGTGCGGGAGCTTGGCACCATAGCACACTCCGGCACAAAGGAGTTCCTGGCAGCCCTTACAAAGGGCGAGGCCACAGGCCACCCCGAACTCATCGGACAGTTCGGCATCGGGTTCTACTCGGCCTTCATGGTGGCCGACCACGTGGTCGTGATCACTAAAAAGGCCGGCACGGATGAAGCCGTTCGATGGGAGTCCTCGGCTGGCGGTTCTTTCACGGTGGATGAGGCCCGGCGCGAAGGCCACGGCACCGACGTTGTGCTCACGTTTAAAGAGGAAGAGAAGGAGTATCTGAGCCAGTGGCGCCTCAAGGAGATAGTCACAAGTTATTCGGACTTTATCGAGCACCCGGTGGTTATGGACACGGAGCGACAGGTAGAGGACAAGGACGATCCCTCAAAGAAGGTCACCGTGACCGAAGAGGAGACGCTTAACTCCCAGAAGGCCATCTGGCTTAAAAGGCCGGCTGAGGTCACGGACGAGGAGTACAAGAAGTTCTACAGCCATCTGTCCCATGATTTCATGCCCCCGGCTGAGACAATACACTTCAAGGCCGAGGGCACATCGGAGTTCACAGCGCTCCTGTTCATACCCGAGCGCGCCCCGATGAACATCTTATACAAGGACTTCAAGCCCGGTCCCATGCTGTATGTGCGCCGCGTGCAGATAATGCAGAGCTGCGAGGAGCTGGTGCCGCCGTATCTGAGGTTCGTAAAGGGTGTTGTGGATTCCTCCGACCTTCCGCTCAACGTGTCCAGGGAGATGCTCCAGAACAACCCGAGCGTGGAGGTCATCAAGAAGAGCATCACAAAAAAAGTGCTTGATGCCCTTAAACGCATTAAGGACAACAAGGGCGAGCAGTACGAGACCTTCTTCGAGCAGCTCGGGCGAGTGCTGAAGGAAGGCATACATTATGACCTTACCCGCAAGGAGGAGATAGCAACACTTGTCATAATGGAATCGACCTCAACCGATCCGGGCAAGTTCACTGACCTTGAGTCCTATGTGGACCGCATGAAGCCAGGGCAGGAGGAGATATATTACATAACGAGCACAACGCGTGCCGAGGCTGACGCGTCCCCATATCTGGAGAGCTTCCGCGCAAAGGGCTATGAGGTGCTCATCATGCTTGATGAGGTGGACGACATTATCATGTCAAGCCTTGTGGAGTTTGCGGGCAAGAAGGTCCGCTCAGCTACAAAGGGAGACATCTCGCTTGATGGTGAGCAGGAGGAGAAGAAGGCTCCCGAACTTGGAGATCTCATGGGCTTCATCAAGGAGGAGCTTAAGGGCAAGGTCAAGGACGTAAGAGCGTCTGGGAGGCTCACCGACTCTCCGTGCTGTCTTGTGGCCCAGGAGGGCGGGCTGGACCATAACCTTGAGGCCATGATGAAGGCAATGGGACAGGACATGCCCCCGCAGGAGCGCGTACTTGAGGTCAACCCAGATCATCCGCTTGTGCAGGCAATGGATGCGAGTCTCAAGGCTGGCGGGGCGGAGGACGAACTCAGGGAGTACGTGTCGCTATTATATGGTCAGGCAAGGCTCCTGATGGGCGACAGGCCCGAGGACCCTGCGGCCTTTGCCAGATCACTTAACAAGCTCATGGTAAAAGATGCCGAAAAGAAATAAAAAGGCCATATCGAAGAATGATCCCAAGGCCAGGCTGAAGGCCACCAAGCAAAAGGACACAACACTGTCCGCTTGCGGGGACTGCCCGGCCGCGTGCTGCCACGACCTTACGATCAATATTAAAAAGCCCCGCACCAACTACGACCTTGACTGCCTCATGTGGCAGATCAACTACGACACCGTGGCAGTGTACGTGCGCAACAGGCGCTGGCACCTGCTTGTAAAGGGCGCATGCCAGTACCTTGGAGATGACCATCTCTGCTCGATATACGAGGACCGGTTCGACCTTTGCCGCGACCACAAGCCCCCGCACTGCGAGTGGTTCGACCAGTGGTATGACTACATGTTCACCGACCCCAAAGAGCTTGAGGCCTATATCAAGACAGAACGCAAAGGCAAGAAGCCGCCCATGCCCACGGGCAAGTGGCTATCCAAAGGGGCTGGCAAGCATAAAATTGGAACCAAGAGCCGATAGGGCCGCCTTGGTGTTTTCAGATGGTATGGCCTTAATGAGACTCAAATAAAGGATTCTCCTAAAATGGGATTTGTCTTATGACAAGTCTCTTTTTTCATTGGAGTGTCTGGTAGAATGTTGTTATAATGGATTTAGTAGCAATAAGAGATTCAGTAAAGCAGGGGCGTATTGAATGGCTCAGCCATTCTCTTGGGAGAATGTTTGAGAGAGGAATTACAATAGTCTCAGTTAAGAATGCTTTATCGTATGGTGAGGTTGTGGAGGATTATCCTGATGACAGGCCTTATCCGAGTGCTTTAATTCTGGGGTTTGTTGAGGATGATCCATTACATGTGGTTGTTGCATATGACTCTTTAAGCCAGTACTGTATGGTAATTACAGCGTATAACCCGGATACTGAACACTTTGAGGACGACTTCAGGACGAGGAAGACAGATGGATAATCGAAAGCCAGATAAATGCCCAATTTGTGGGGGAACTAAAAAGCTCGGGAAATCCACATTTACCGTTGAGCTTGGTTTTGGGGTAGTTGTTGTGCGTGATGTCCCGGCGACTGTGTGCTCTCAATGCGGCGCGGACTGGATTGATGACGCCGCAAGCGCAAAGCTTGAATCCATCGTCGCTGATGCCCGGCAGAAACACCATACTGTTGAAGTAACCAGTTTCGCTGCGTAAGAACTTAACTTTTGTCCCTAAAACAAAAGATTCTTTTTAAAAGGGGGTTTGTTGTGCTTTTAGATTAATGAAGGACTGATCCGTGCTAAGGACATAATACTGGCTATGGAAATATCTTCATCAACATCATCCCAATGTATGCCGATGCCGCGTCCTATTAAACGCCAGTTCTTTCTCTGCTTTTCATTTGCGTCGCGGAGCTTTGGAAACCATTCCAGCGGAACACTGACCTCACGCCCGTCAAGGAGTCTTACATGCAACATGTCAGCATCAAACCAGATGGTATCAGCAAATGGTTCAGTTGTTTGATGTCTCAAGCTTCCCCACCATGTCTTCTATGACCTTAAACCCGCCGCGCCAGAAGGCCGGGTCTGCCATGTCTACTCCTGCCTCGCTTAATATCTCCGCCGGTTTCATGGAGCCCCCGTGCGAGAGTATCTGGATCATCACCGGTGCAAAGGAGTCGCCTTTCTCCTTGTAGCGTTTATAAAGCGAGAGCGACAGCAGCATGCCGAAGCTGTAGGCATAACAGTAAAAAGGCGTATGGAATATGTGCGGGATGCTTATCCATTCCTGGCTGAACACAGGGTCAATGTCCACCGCGTCCCCGAACTGGGTTTTGAGGTTCTCAAGGTACATTTCCGAGAGCTGGTCTATAGTTTTGCCGTCTTTAACCGCCTCATGCGCCTGGCGCTCAAAGAGCACGAAGAAGGCCTGCCTGAGCACTGTGGCGTAGATATTGTCTATGGTCTCAAAGAGTATGTCCTGCCGGGCCGAATCGTCCTTGACCTCACTGAGCAGCCTGTCGGTAAGCAGCATCTCAGAGAACACGCTTGCGGTTTCCGCTAGCGGCAGCGGGGCGTGGAAGGTGAGGATCGAGTGGTCGCGGGCGAGCATGGAATGCACCGCGTGTCCAAGCTCGTGGGCAAGGGTGGCCACCTGGCGCGGCTCTCCGGTGTAGTTTACAAGCACCCATGGGGCATGCTCGGGGGTTACAGAGAAACAGAAGGCTCCTCCGCGTTTTCCCGGGCGTATCGCAGAGTCAAGGTGACGCTCGTCAAGCACGCGCTTTGCAAGTGAGGCGAACTCCGGAGAGAAGGCGCTGAAACTCTCCATGACCATAGTAACTGCGTCATTAAACGGTATGCTCTCCTGCATGTCGCTTGACGCTGGAGCGTACAGGTCAAAGCGGCGGAGCCTGTTTGATCTATCTGATCTATCTGATATATCTGTCCCTATGGGCCCGATCCTTTTGGCCTTCATCTTGAAGTAGCTCCTGAACACGCCTGCCTTCTCGCTGCACACATCAAGGAGCGTGTTCACCACATCGTCGGGGATGTCGTTTGAGAGGTTTCTGACCGATATGGGGGAGCTAAAACTCCTCAGGCCCATGTTCTCGCTCTGTCCGTCCCGGACAATATTGATGTAGATCTGCCCGAGCACCGTTGTGTCTGCCCCAAAGACGCGGTACTGCTCGCGGTACGCGGCCTCGCGGACCTTGGGCTCGGGGTGGCGCATATACACTGCAAGTTCGTCGCGGCTCATCTCTTTACGCTCGCCGTCTATCTCCATCGAGAAGACGAACTTGTTGGTTATGATGTCGTAGATGGTGGTGAGCGCGCCCACACCGTTTACGTCCTTGATGCTGATGAGTTTCTCCTCGGGCTCAGTAAGCGTGTGGTCACTGAACAGGCGCTGCTGATACAGGTGATAGCGCAGGTCGCCTGTGCCCTCCATAAGCCTCCCGGCGTTCTTGCTGTCGAGCTTTCTCCACCAGAGGCTGAAGAACATTATCCGGTTGCCTGCCTCGGTGAGGGCCTGCTCAACCCGTCCAAGAAGGGCAAGGGCTTCCTGGTTCTGTGTGTCCGCGGAGAACCAGAGCGCTGTGGCCCCATTGAGGAGCATGGCCCGGTGTGAGAATTCCTCAAGCAGCGCAAGCCCGCCTCTGAAGACCTCATCAGGCATGTCCGGGCTGAGTTTCTCTCTTAAAGCCTCGATCTTTCCCGCTGTCTCGCTTACAGCCGCCAGGGCATCGCTTATGTCACCCTCATCAAAAGAGCCGATCAGCTCTTTGAGGCTCCAGCCTGTCTGTTCATAGTTATCCGGCATGTGAGTGTGCCCCCTTGGCTCCATAGTCTTAAAGTATCTGACAGCCAGTTCTACTGCATTATAACCGCGACCACAGGCATGCGCAAACAGGATATTTAAATTAGAGCAAATTGTTTGATGCTCAGAAGGTGAAGGGACAGAGGGCTACTTCTCTTTGCTTATCTCAACGTACAACGATAGTCCGTCAATTCTAAAGGGCAGGACCATTGAGGTGGCTCCCATGGGATGTATTGACAGGTTCTCTCCGATAATGACCATGGGGATAGAGGCGTCCATGTCTATGCCGTTCTCAGAGAGGGTCTTTCTTGCCTGCCCGCAGATTATGTTCGTGAGCTCACCCACAGCATCGCCCACGTCTGCGTTTATCTCGTCAAGCTCTTCTCCCAGCATGGAGGAGTGCAGCTTCAGCGCGGCGGCCTTGCTGAAGGTTATGGCAAGGGACAGGCTCTTTTTGGGCGAGGTCATGCCGATGATGGCGCTTACGTCACCACTGAGGGCCTTGTCGTATTTCGTCTCCACGGGAAGGGGCTCGGGCTCAAGAAAGGCCATTGTCTTCAGCACATGGTCGGTGGCTTTAGTAAAAGCCATTATTAGAAGGTCATTATCCATTGGGTGTCCATTAATGTTCAATTAAAACCAGTAATAAAGTTAATTGCTTCCAGTAAGCATTGGGATAGTATAGCAAATTCCGGCGCGAAGAGTGGGCCAGGTTTCTTATTGAGCTTTGCCGGTTTTTTAGAATGCACCAGTGCGTTCCCCGTGGTCTCTTCTGCGTGGTGTAGAACTCCATGCTTTTATAGATACCATGTGGTCTCTGCCAGTCGGTACGACTCGTGCCGACAAGGAGGTTCATGTAGGAAGGGTTGCTCAAGTGAGGGGGTCAATGTGAGCGTTACGATGATACAGGCTAATATTATGGCTACTAGTGATAACTAGTGATAACTAGTGATAACTAGTGATAACTAGTGATAACTATTTGATAACTATTTGATAACTGCATGAAAAACAAGGCCAAACGAGTTGGCCTGATGAAACAGTTGACAATCCATTTAAATCAAGATAAGCTTAATCCTATATTATGCGTATTTCGCGTGAGACAGATTATGCAATGAGGTGTGTGCTTCATCTCTCCAGCAATCCTGGCCAGACCTGCATGGTTGAGGAGATTGCGCAGGCTAGGGATGTGCCCAGGAGCTTTCTTGCAAAGATACTCCAGAAGCTCAAACACGCCAATATTGTTGAATCCTTTCGCGGGGTCAAGGGCGGTTTTGTTCTGGCCAGGAAACCCGCCGAGATCTCCCTGCTTGACGTGATCGAAGCCATACAGGGTGTGGTCAGCCTGAACGTCTGCACTGTTGATCAGATGGCTTGTGACCGCTCTGGCGACTGTGTTTTTCATCCTGTCTGGGTGACGCTTCGCGAAGACTTTGAAAAAATGCTTGGCAAGCATGATTTCCAGATGCTTGCCAGTGCCGAGAATCAAAAACATGAGAAGGAGCGTCAGTGGGAGGGAGCTTCAGCGTAAGGAGGGGGTTTTAAAAATGGACGATTTACGGTATGACGACAGGACGGTGACAGGCTTTATAGCATCCTCAATCTTCTGGGGTGTTGTAGGTCTAGTCATCGGGCTCTGGATATCCGCCCAGATGTGGATGCCCGAGCTTAACGTGCCGCCTTACTTCACATTTGGCAGGATGCGGACTGTGCATACCAACGTCCTTGCCTTTGGCCTCGGCGTGGGCGCGATCTTCGGATTGTCCTACTATATTGTGATGCGCCTCACAAAGCGTCCGCTCCTGTTCCCAAAGCTCGCCCGAGTCCACCTCTACCTGTTTAACGCGGCCATTGCCCTTGCCGTGCTGAGCCTGCTGGCGGGCATGAGCCAGTCGTTAGAGTACGCAGAGCTTGAGTGGCCCCTGGACATCGGCATCGTCGTCCTGTGGGTGATGTTCGGGGTAAACGTATTCGGCACTGTCATCAAGCGCAAGGAGGAGCAGATGTACATATCGCTGTGGTATATCCTTGCCACGGTGATAGCGGTGGCCATACTCTACATAGTGAACAACCTGTCCATACCCGTGGGCCTGACCAAATCCTACTCCATATTTGCCGGCGTCAACAGCGCCAACGTGCAGTGGTGGTATGGGCATAATGTTGTGGGTTTCATCTTTTCGACCCCCATACTGGCCATGTTCTACTACTTCCTGCCAAAGTCCACGGGACTGCCCATATTCAGCCACAGGCTGTCAATAATATCTTTCTGGAGCCTGATCTTCGCATACCTCTGGACCGGCGCTCACCATCTTGTATACACCCCGCTGCCTGACTGGATACAGACCCTTGCCATAGCGTTCACCATGTTCCTGATCGCGCCCTCATGGGGTTCGGTCATAAACGGTTTCTACACGGTGGGGCCAAAGTGGGAGGTAATGCGCACCAATTACCTGACCAAGTTCTTTATACTCGGCATCACATTCTACGGCATACAGACCGTGCAGGGCCCCACGCAGGGCTTCCGCGTGGTGAGCCAGCTCATCCACTACACCGACTGGGTGCCGGGCCACGTCCACATGGGCACCATGGGGTGGGTGACGCTTACTATTGTGGCCTCGATCTATTATGTAATACCTAAGATCTACAATACAGAAATCTACAGCGAGAAGCTGGCGAACATCCACTTCTGGCTGGCCCTTGTGGGGCAGCTCATCTTCTCCATCACCATGTGGATAACTGGCATACAGCAGGGAGCCATGTGGAAGGCTGTAAATGCGGACGGCACGCTCAAGTACACGTTCATGGAATCAGTGGCAAAGAACTACCCCTACTGGCAGCTAAGGACGCTTGGCGGATTGATATTCACGGTGGGGATGCTTTTCTTCATCTATAACGTATACATGACCGCGCGCAAGGGGCTTCAGGGACAACAGGGACTTCAGGGACAACAGGGACTTCAGGGACAACAGGGACAACAGGGACAACAGGGACAACAGGGACAACAGGGACAACAGGACCAAGCCGACCTTGCGGAAGCGGGGGGGTGAGAGACATGGCTGGAAACATATACAGAAAGCCCATCATGTTTTCCATCGTGGCCACCGCGGTTATCCTTGTAGGGACATTTGCCACGGTGTTCTATCCCATGTTCACGCCCGGGATGCACCCGAAGCTTGATAACCTTGTCCAGTACACTCCGCTGGAGCTTGCTGGCAAGGACATATACCAGCGCGAGGGATGCATGAACTGCCATACCCAGACCGTAAGGCCCCTTAAGACGGAGGTCATGCGCTATGGCGAATACTCTAAAGCAGGGGAGTTCGCCTATGACAGACCGTTCCTGTGGGGCTCAAAGCGCACAGGGCCGGACCTGGCGCGCATAGGACTCAGGTGGCCAGTGGCAAAGCTCCACTATGCCCACTTTGAGGATCCTCGCTCATTCGCTGCGAAATCCAACATGCCCTCTTATGGCTGGCTCAAGGAATATGCGCTTAAACCAGCGTCAGTCCAGAAGCATATGGACGCTCTGGGGTTGACATACAATGACGAGGACATAAATGCCCTTGACGGCAAGAACGAGCTTGACGCACTTGTGGCCTACATGCTCTGGCTCGGGCATGCTGTAAAGCCAGATGCCGCAGCAGCCTCTGGTCTGGGTGCCGGGGCAGCCCTCTTTCTTGACAACTGCTCAGGCTGCCACGGCGCAGAGGGCGAGGGCGGGTTTGCCCCCAGCCTGCAGGACGACGTATGGCTTGGCAAGCAAGGCGATATATCTGACGAACGCCTGATCGAGATATTCACCAAGGGCACGGACAACGGCATGCCCCCTTATGAAAGTGCCTTCACTGACGGACAGGTACAAGACATCGTGGGCCATCTGCGCTCGCTTGGCATGGGTGCAAAGCAGGAGAAGCCCACAAAGGGGGCTGAGGTCTTTGCTTCCAATTGCGCTGGGTGCCACAAGCCAGATGGCACGGGAGGATTCGGACCAAACCTTACGGACAACGTCTGGCTTGGCACGGAAGGCGATGTCTCGGATGAGCGCCTGATAGAGATCATCTCCAAAGGCACAGGCAAAGGGATGCCTCCCTTTGCAGGGGCTATACCGGATGAGGATATAAGCGCTCTGGTGGAGCATATCCGCTCTATAGGCGCTGGGGGTGCTCCAGAGGCTAGCGCTGCACCAGAACCCGATGTGCCCGATGTGCCCGAGGCGCCAAAGGTGATAAAGGTACCAAAGGTGACAGAAGTTCCAAAGGTATCAGGCGCTGATATTTTTGCTAAAAAGTGTGCTGGGTGCCACAAGCCAGATGGAACTGGAGGGTTCGGGCCGAACCTTACGGATAACGTATGGCTTGGCACGGAAGGCGATGTGCCTGATGAGCGCATAATAGAGATCATCTCCAAAGGTACAGGCAAAGGTATGCCTTCCTTTGCAGGGGCTATACCGGATGAGGGCATTAGCGCTCTGGTTGGGCATATTCGTTCAATAGGAACTGGTGGTGCCTCTGAAGCTGCTATGCCAAAGGTCTCTGGCGCTTCTGTATTTGCAAAGAAGTGCGCGGGATGCCACAAGCCCGACGCCTCCGGTGGGTTCGGCCCGAGCCTGCTGGATAACGTATGGTTTGGCAAGGAAGGCGATATCACCAAGGACCGTCTTCAGGAGATAGTCACAAAGGGCACTGGCAGGGGTATGCCTCCCTTTGGCGAGGTGCTGGACCATGACGAGATGGACGCGGTTGTGGCCTTTATCATGAGCCTGTAAACTTTAAGTGCCTATGGAGGAGTTTCAGCATGGAAGAGTTTGACAACCTAGAGGACTTCGAGGCAAAGGATACTGCGCACAAGCTTCCCCTGGGCTGGGTGGTCCTGTACGTGGGGCTTATCTTCTTTGGGATATATTATTTCTTTGCGTACTCACCCTCCACAAGCGGGTGGACACAGGACAAGGCGTACCAGGAATCGCTTGAACGTTAAAGGTGTCACGGACATCTTTAACAGGAGCTAAAAGGTTTCGTGATCTCAATCTGTTAATAAAACGGGGTCTGTGACACCGCCGCCTGAAGGTATGAACGCGGTAGGGAGAATAGTAGGAATATGGACATCTCGATAGTAGCGACAATAGCTTTTACTGTTATTCCCATCATGGCTATATTTGTGGTCATGGCTACCTCTGGCAAGAATAAGTAGGCCGGCCTTGAGTGGGCGAGTGACATTAGCATGATGCCATTGGCGTATTTCCTTTTCGGCCTGGCCCTGGTGGTCCTGTTTGTGGCCATCATAGCCTTCTACTATTCAGGCAAACGGCGCGACAGCGTGGAAGAAGCGAAGTACACTATGCTTGACGATGACGATTCCTGATTCAGCGCATCTGGGGCGGAATAAAGCATTCGACGTAGCTAAAGTACGCCTTCATGCTTTCTTCCTACCAGCTACACTAAATCAGAAACCGTATAAGTCTTAAATAGAATGAAGTTACCGCAAATATTATTAAAACCCTACAGGATGGCGCTTGCCTCAACAGCCGTGTTCCTATATGTAGCAATTCCATTTCTGAAGATCGGCGGCAACAGCGCCCTCAGGTTCGACATCCCCCAGCTCAGGCTCTACTTCTTCGGCGCAAGCCTCTGGATAGACGAGTTCATCATAGTACTTGCCGCAGTGCTTTCCATAACCTTTCTGTTTATCTGGGTCACACTGGTGTTCGGGCGAATATGGTGCGGGTGGCTGTGCCCACAGAGCATCCTTGTAGACCTTTCACTCTGGCTTGCGCGCAAAAGCAGGGCGGGGTTCTACCTTGCCGCCGCTGTATTGAGCGTGTCCCTGGGCGCGGCATCTGTCTGGTATTTTGTACCTCCAGCAGAGTTCCTCGCGCGCCTGTTCGCAATGAGCCTGGGGCCTGTGGAGGGGTGGAGCTTTGTCGTGATCTCCGCCCTCTTGTGGCTGGACACGGTCTTTCTGGGCCGGGTGTTCTGCACCACAGCGTGCCCTTACGCAATGATCCAGTCAGTGATGTTCGACCGTGATACAATGACTCTGGCTTTTGACAGTGTCCGGAAGGATGAATGCATGGGGTGCGACGCATGCGTGCGGGCATGCCCTGTGGGAATAGACCTGAGGGAGGGGCCTCGCTCAGCCTGCTTCTGCTGCGCGCTATGCAGGGACGCCTGTGCGGGCAGGCTTGCTCCAAAGGAAAAGCCAGGGCTTATTCTTCATCTGTTTGGGGCAGGCAAAGATAAAGGAGGGAGGCTCAGGCTGCTAAGGCCCGCGTCCATCGCGATGCTTTCTGCGACGGTTTTGTTCATGGCATTGTTTGTTACACTTGTGTTGGGCCGGGGGGATCTGGATGTGATGGTGCTGCCAAACATGGAGTTCTCACAGCGTGTTACAAGGGACGGAGGTGCCGTGGCCTCGTTCATGCTTTCTTTAAGCAACAGGACCGACAAGCAGATGGCCCTTGAGATATCCTCCCCTGATGGTAAACTTTACCCTGAGAGCGCGGTGCTTGGCCCGGGGGAGCACCAGAGGATACAGGTGGTGGCAATCATGGGCAGCCCGAAGGAGAGCATCCGGGTGGAGATAGAGAATTTTGAAGGAATGAGCGTGTTCAGCTCTCAGGTGAGGCTGCCTCTTTAGAGGAGAGATGAAGTGAAACTTACACTGACAATAGTTACGCTGATCGGGGTCGTGGCCGTGGCTGGAGCGATCTTTATGGGCATCAAGAGTTTTGACGGGGTTGTGGTGGAGCAGCCATATGAGAGAGGCCTTCAGTGGGACAGGGAAAACGCGCTGAGGGAGCAAAGCGGACTTGAGGTCGTGATAATGTCACCTGAGCTTACGGTTGGCAGGGGTACTCTTGAAGTTCTGGTGAAGGGAAGTGACGGCACAGCATATGAAGGCCCTGTTATTTTGAGGTTCTCAAGGCCTGAGACCACTGCTCTGGACAGGCAATATGAAGCTTCTTTTAAAGACAAGGGTAAGGACACAGTCAGCGGAAGGTACGAGGCATTGGTGGAGCTCCCCCGCCATGGCGCGTGGGAAGTCTCCGTGGACCTGCTCTCAGGCGGGAATACTATTTCTTTTATGCGGAAGGTCTATGTCAGGCAATAATGATCCGGTTGTGCCCTGTGCTGGTGATAACCGGTGATGACCGGAGATGACCGGAGACAATTAAATGAGCCCTGAGTATTGGCTTGCTTTCATGACAGGCCTGCTTGGCGGGTTCGGGCATTGCATTGGGATGTGCGGGCCTGTTGTGGCGTCTTATGCCCTTCGAGGCCCAGGTGCAGCTTATTTCATGCCTCACCTGCTTTATAATGCGGGGAGGATCACGACGTACGGCATCATCGGCGCATTAATGGGTATGGGCGGAGCAGCTGTTGCGGCCCTTCCCGGATTACCCTTTCTGAAGTTCTTTGCAGTGATGGCCGTTGGTGCTGCTATGGTGCTGATGGGGCTTCCGGTGGCATTAGCCAGGACACCGGTTGCGGGCATTGATGAGGGTGGTGCGATATTCTTCAGGGCCGCAAAAGTGGTGCTTGAGACCGGCTCGACCTTTAAATATTATCCCCTTGGGCTGTTGCTTGGGTTTCTGCCCTGCGGCCTGAGCTACTCAATATTCTTTGGAGCGGCAGCACTTGGTGGGCTGGTCCAGGGCGGTGCCTTTGCATTGAGCTTCGCCCTTGGCACCATACCCGCACTTTTCATGTTCGGGGTTGCGGCCTCCTTCCTTGGTGCGAACCTGCGTGGGCTGCTATACCGTGCAGGTGGTGTCATCGTGATATTCATGGGGTTCAGGTTCGTTTACAAGGGGCTTGTGATCTATGCCGGCATGTGAGCACTGCCAGATAGAGTTCTCTGCATCTGAGGCTTGCACAGACGCACAGGGACGGGTCTTCTGCTGTAACGGTTGCATGGGGGTCTTCGGCTTTATCAACAACGAGGGGCTTGGGGCCTTTTATGACAGGCGCCAGTGGGATGGCCCTGGTATGGGGGCTGTGAGAACTACGCCAAGCCCCGGAGTGCCAGAGACAATAGATACCTCAGCGTATATTGATTCGGTACGTGAGTCTGATGGGGCCATGGAGGCGGACATATACCTTGACGGCCTTCGCTGCGCTTCTTGTGTATGGCTTGTTGAGCGGGTGCTTGAGCGCACAGATGGCGTGCTCTCGGCAAGAGTGAGCTACGCCACCCACAGGGCGCGCCTGAGGTGGCGCCCTGATGCAGTTGATCTTGAGTCTCTGCTTGGGCGCATATATTCAACCGGGTATATCCCCAAACCATACAGCCAGAGCGAGGCCCAGCGCCTGAGACAGCACGAGACGCGCGACCTGCTTGTGCGTTTTGGCACTGCCGCGTTCCTGTCCTCTCAGCTCATGATCTATAGCGTGGCCCTTTATGCTGGTTATTTTCAGGGCATGGCCCCTGGCATGAAGATGGCGTTAGAGGTGATCGCCATGGGCCTGACCCTGCCTGTGGTCTTCTATTCGGGCATGCCCATACTCAGGAGCGCGATCTCCGGCTTGAGGGCCCTGCGTTTCAATATGGACTCCCTGATAGCCATGGGCGCTGGGTCCGCCTTTCTCTATAGCGTGTACGGGCTTCTTACCGGAGGCAAGGTATTTTTTGATACTGCCGCCATGCTCATCACCCTTATTCTGCTTGGCCGGTATATCGAGTCCTCCGCAAAGGGCAGGGCTGCCGAGACCATCGACCGTCTGGCGGAACTCGTGCCGCGGGAGGCGACAATAGTTGTGGATGGAGGAAGTGGCAGGCGGCGCGTGCCTGTGGACTCACTGAGGCCTGGCGTGCTCGTTGAGGTCAGGCCGGGTGAGAAGTTCCCTGTTGACGGTGTAGTGGAAAGCGGCGAGACCGAGGCGGACGAGGCACTGCTTACAGGGGAGGCCATGCCGGTGTACAAGGGCACGGGCGCTAAGGTGGTGGGGGGCTCACAGAACCTCTATGGCTCGGTAATTGTGCGTGCCATGCATACAGGCAGGGACACGTTGCTCTCTGGCATTATCCGGGCTGTGGAGGACGCTCAGGCGTCAAAGCCTGCGATACAGGGCCTTGCCGACCGGGTGGTGGGTGTGTTTGTGCCTGTGATACTTGTGCTTGCAGCTGTTACGACAGCCGCCTGGCTGGCCTCGGGTGCGTCTTTCTCCGCCTCGTTGATGATCGGCATATCGGTGCTTGTCATAGCGTGCCCGTGCAGCCTGGGGCTTGCAACGCCTCTTGCAACACTCGTGTATTCGCTTAAGGCATCATCCAGCGGGATACTTGTCAAAAGCGGGCAGAGCGCTGAGCTGGCAAGCGGCATAAGGCACGTTGTGTTTGACAAGACCGGAACACTCACAACAGGCAAGCCATCCCTTGAAGGTCTTTTGGTAACCCCGTCTGCCGGCCTTGATGAAAATGAAATTATCAGGCTTGCCGCCTCGGTGGAGGCGCGCTCAGAGCACCCCGTGGGGCAGGCATTTGTGCGCGCGGCAAAAGAGAGGACAGAGGATTTTTCTCCTTATGAGGTGTCCGGGTTCAAAGCCCTGCCGGGCAAGGGAGTCATGGCCCGGTCAGCGGGCAGGGAGATTGTGATAGGTAGCAGAGCCCTGATGGATGAGCAGGCTCTGGCTGTTGATAAATCATTGCTCAGGGCAGCGTCTGAGGCCTCATCACGGGGGGAGACAGTGGTGTATATGGGCTGGGAAGGGGTTGCAAGGGCGGTGTTTATGGTACTGGACACCTTGAGGCCCGAGGCCAGGGATGCTGTAGAGAGGTGTAAGACACTGGGATGCCGTGTGTCGGTCATAAGCGGAGACTCTCCTGCCACGGTAGAGAGTGTTTCAGCGCGCGCAGGGGCGGCCCTGGCGCTTGGCGGGGTTTTGCCGGAGAAAAAGAGAGAGGCAGTGGCGGCTTTTCAGCAAAAGGCAAGCGTGATGATGGTTGGAGACGGGATAAACGACGCCCCGGCCCTTACCGAGGCTGCGGTGGGTGTAGCCATGGGCAGGGGTACGGACATTGCCCATGAGAGCGCGCAGGTGGTGCTGTTGCGTGATGACCTTCGGCTGGTGCCATATTTCATAGACCTCTCGCGCCGGAGTTTCAGGATAATCAGGCAGAACATTTTCTGGGCCTTTTTCTATAATATCGTAGCAGTACCGCTTGCTGTGATGGGCGTGCTCCACCCCATAGTGGCTGCCGCTGCAATGGCTGCCAGCTCGCTGGTGGTGGTGGGCAATTCCCTTCGCATAAGAAAGGTGAGGGAGGTTCAATAGCGCTGTGTGGACCGTAGGGTTTCTTATATTCCTCTCGCTCTGTCTAGGGATTGGGGCCTGGCTGTTCTTTATCTGGTCTGTAAAGAGCGGCCAGTACGACGATATCGAGGGCCCAAAATACAGGATGCTCCACGATGACGACGAGGAGGGTAAAAAGTGATGAGGCGCGAGCCCCTTGCACTTGAGCATCAGGAGCTTTTTGCCAAAAGGCTTAGAGGGGTCAGGAGCCATATCTCGGAGTACTGCTTCCCAAACCTTTACTTGTATAGGAAAGTGCATGAGTATGAGGTCCTGATCGGGGATGATATTTATGTTGCAGGGCTTTCCTATGATGGCAAGCGATACATAATGCCTACGGCTGACCTTGAGGACATGGATATGGAAAAACTTCTGGAAGCTGCAAGGGAGTTCGACTATATTTATCCTGTGCCCGAGGAAAGGCTAGCGCTTTTTGAGGGCATTAAAGGAGTGAGTTGGACATTTAATGAGGGGGATTCGGATTATCTTTACCTGTCAAAGAAGATGGGTGCTTACCCTGGCAGGTGGCTCCATAAAAAAAGAAACCTTCGTAAGCAGTTCGAAAACTCGTATGACCATCTTGCTGTGCCGCTGACCCCGGACAGGCTTGATGATGCAAGGCAGGTGCTTGAGAAGTGGTCCCAAGTCACGAGCCAGAAAAAAGATGAGACGGATTATTATCCGTGCCTGCAATCCCTTGAGCTTTATGACGAGCTGGTGCTCTGCGGGGGTATATATTATGCTGAGGGCGAGCCTGCGGGCTTTGTCATTGGCGAGGAGATTTCTTCTGAGACATTCGTGCTTCATTTCTCAAAGGGGCTTATAAAGTTCAAAGGGATATACCAGTATCTCTTCTCCACTTTTGCAAATATATTGCCCTCGAACTACAAGTACGTAAATATCGAGCAGGACATGAACAACGAGGCCTTGAGGAGGTCAAAGAGGTCTTACAGGCCTGATATACTTCTAAAAAAATACAGAGTCTCTCACGCTTTCTGATTCAGCGCATCTACTGCAGAATAAGCCGCTCGAAGTACGAAAATGTACTCCTTGACCTTCATAAGGTTCTTCTTTGTATCTACACTAAATCAGAAACCGTGTGGGTCGCGGATCCCCTTTACTTGGGTCTGCAATAATAACAGGCAATTAGAACCAGCCCGTGGCTGGCAGAAACCGTTTAAAAGTGATGTGTTGTGATAAGCCATTCGGAGTACGGCAATCAAATTAAAAACAACAAGTAAGATGTGGCCCTTAAGGGGTATAGATGGGAACGTCTTCTGACGGGACATCTTTGAGGCGTGGGGCGGCAGAGTCCTTTTGCGAGAGCAGGGGCGCATCAACCGGCCAGTGGATGCCAATATCCGGGTCGTCCCAGGCAATGCCTCTGTCGAGGTCGGGATAGTAAAGGTCCGTGCATTTGTATATCACGTCAGCTGTTTCGCTCATTACGCAAAAACCATGGGCAAAGCCCGGTGGGACGTACATCTGCTGCCTGTTCCCCGCAGATAGTGTGGTGCCGAACCATCTCATGAACATTGGCGAGCCAACCCGTATATCCACTGCAACGTCAAATATCTCTCCGGAGACCACATAGATCAGCTTGCCCTGGGGTTTTGTTATCTGGTAGTGGAGCCCCCTTAGGATTCCTTTGGCCGAGCAGGAGTGGTTGTCCTGCACAAAGGGGAGGGGGATGCCTCCCTGCTTGTATTTCTCAGCGTGGAAGGTCTCTAGGAAAAACCCCCTGCTGTCGCCGAGCACTACCGGCTCTACAAGGATCACACCCGGCAGGCCGGCCTCGGTGAACCTGATGCTGCCCATCAGCCGCCGCCTTTCTCAGCAAGCTCAAGGAGATAGTTGCCGTACTCGTTATTTTTCATCTCTTCTCCAAGGGCCAGAAGTTTTTCTCTGTTGATCAGGCCAAGGGTGTATGCGATCTCCTCAAGGCAGGCGATCTTGAGCCCCTGCCTGTCCTGTATCGCCTGCACAAATGACGATGCCTGCTGAAGGGACTCATGCGTGCCGGTGTCGAGCCAGGCAAAGCCCCGCCCGAGGAGTTCCACGCGCAGGTCTCCGCGTTTTAGATAGCACAGGTTCACGTCCGTTATCTCAAGCTCCCCGCGCGCAGAGGGGGCAAGGGACTCTGCCATGGAAATGACATCGTTGTCGTAGAAGTAAAGCCCTGGCACAGCGTAGTTCGATCTCGGTTCTGTTGGTTTTTCCTCTATGCCGAGCACCACCCCATCCGGGTCGAACTCAACAACACCGTAGTGCTTCGGGTCTCGCACCTGATATCCAAACACAAGGCCTCCCTTTTTAAGGGAAGCAGCCCTCCGCAGTATATCCATCAGGCCGTGGCCGTGGAAGATATTGTCTCCAAGCACCAGGCAAACGTTGTCGTTGCCTATAAAGTCCTTGCCTATGATGAATGCCTGCGCAAGGCCCTCAGGCCGGGGCTGTTCTGCATATGATATGGATATGCCAAAACGGGAGCCGTCTTCAAAAAGCCGTCTGAAAGAGGGCAGGTCCTCTGGAGTTGAGATGAGCAGGATGTCCCTGATGCCCGCCATCATGAGCACGCTCATGGGGTAGTAGACCATGGGCTTGTCGTAGATGTTCAGAAGCTGCTTGCTCACTGCGCGGGTGATGGGGTAGAGCCGTGTGCCGGAGCCACCTGCAAGAATTATCCCTTTCATCTTTGCTCCTTTCCGCTCTCTGTGAATCCCGTATCAACGAATTTCCGCCACCAGGGCTGGTTGTCCACGTACCATTTTACAGTACTCTCAAGGCCCTGTTCAAAGGAGGTGGACGGCGCCCACCCCGTTTCCTTCTTTAACTTGCCGGAGTCCAGGCTGTAGCGGAAGTCATGCCCGGGCCTGTCACTGACGAACTCAATAAGTGTCTCTGGCTTGCCCAGTATGGACAGTATCCCTTTGACCACCTCTATGTTCCTGCGCTCCTGAGCGCTGCCCAGGTTGTATGCCTCCCCAGTCCTGCCGGAGGCCAGCAAGGCCAGGACGCCCTCTGCGCAATCCTCTACATAAAGCCATTCCCGGATGTTCAAGCCCTGTGCGTATACGGGCACGGGCTTGTCGTCAAGGGCTTTGTGGATAACCACGGGGATGAGTTTCTCAGGATATTGCCATGGCCCGTAATTGTTCGAAGGCCTTATTGTTACCGTATCCAGTCCGTACGTATGGCAGTATGCCTGCACAAAGAGGTCTCCAGAGGCCTTGCTTGCGGAATATGGGCTATTGGGGGCAAAGGGTGTCTCCTCGGTAAAGAATCCATCCTCCCCAAGTTCTCCGTAAACCTCGTCGGTCGAGATATGCACGAAACGGTTGACGCTGTGCTTTCTTGCGGCCTCAAGCAGGATGAGCGTGCCACGCACGTTGGTTGACTCAAAAGGACCCGCGTCATCAATGGAACGGTCCACATGGCTTTCAGCGGCAAAGTGCACCACTGTGTCAATGCCTGGGCTAAATGCCTTCTCAACTGCGCTGCGGTCACAGATGTCGCCATGCATGAACCGGTAACGGGCATTGCCTTCAAGGGATGCAAGGCGGGCATTGTCACCGGCATATGTCAGCTTGTCAAGGTTTGTTACCAGCACATCATCATGTTGTGAGAGAAGCTTTAGTATGAAGCTTGAGCCAATGAATCCGGACCCCCCTGTTATCAGCATCTCCTTCATTCCATCTCCTTTAAGAACCGGTCAGTTGCATCCTTCCAATGGGGCATTTCTTCCCCAATGGTGGAGGCCAGCGGGAAATTGTCCAGCACTGAGTATGCAGGCCGCTCAGCCGGCAGGGGAAACTCGCTGCTTTTTGCAGGGGTGAGCACGCCGTCCCAGCCGGACCGCTCCAGTATGTAAGCAGCCCACTCGTACCTGCTGCACTGCCCGGAGTTGGTTGCATGGTAAAGCCCGAACCTTCCGGTGTCAATCAGCTTCAGGGCAGCCCTGGCCAGGTCGGCGCAGTAGGTGGGGCTTGCCTCCTGGTCGTCCACTATCCTGAGTTCTTTTTTTGAAGAAGCCCACTGGAGCAGCTTTAGAGGGAAAGAATGGGCGCCGTGGCCGAACACCCAGCTTGTCCTGATGAGGAAGTAGCGGGTTGCGCTTGCGGCCAGGTTCTCCTCTCCCAGCAGCTTGCTCTGTCCGTAGGAGTTTATTGGGTCGGGAACGTCGGCAACGGTGTAGGGCCTCTCAGTATGTCCGTTGAAAACGTAATCACTGCTGAAATGCAGAAGCACTGCCCCGGCCCTCTCCGATGCCGTTGCCAGGTTCTTCACACCTACGCCGTTTGAGAGGAAGGCCGCTTCCCAGTCCGTCTCTGCCCCGTCAACGTCATTGAAGGCTGCGCAGTTAATGATGACGTCAGGGGACGCTGTGCTTATCGCAGATGATACCGCAGAAAAATCAGATATGTCCAGATCAGTCCTGGAAAGGGGTGTAACTGCATTGCCGAGGGCTTCTGCCTGGACAATTATTTCCTGTGCCAGCTGTCCTCTGGCGCCTGTGACAAGAATTTTCATATCAGGTGATTATATCATGGCAGGCCCTGAGCTAAACAGTAAAAGGCTAGAAGGTGTACGGGCTTACGTTCCGGTCACCTGTGCCTCCGCTGCCTTGGGTCGGGTCAAGGGCAGGTGGCGCTGAAACAGGGCCTTCTGCTTCCTGGTCCTGCGCCTCGGGGGTCGGCTCATCCTGATCTATCGAGTCTTCGATCTCCTGGATATCGGGCAGGCTCTCCGGGGTCTCTCCCTTGCCTGAGAATTCCTCCGCTGCATCGGAGAGTTTCTGGGCATCGCTTAACGACTCATCTAGAAGTTCGGTGTTGCCGGCCTCCACGTTCAATGACAACATCCTGGCCAAGGCGAGAGCCCTGTTCGTGAAGAGCATAAACAGTTTTTCGGCACGCTCGGCCACTTCAAGTGAGGCTGTGTCGCCGCAGACTGCCTCCACCGCAACATTGGCATGGCTTACAGCGTCTGCCGCAAACACGGAAGCGACCTCGGATGCAATGAGGGAGGCCGTAACCATGGCCTGTTCGCCCTTGCTATCCATGCCGTCGGATACTTGCGTCAGCATTTTACTGATCTCCGCTCGAAGAGAGCCAATGTTTGACAGGTCCTTAGTGATCTTCCCGGCCTCGGTCTCGGCAATCTCGGCACCTGACGTGTTTCCGGCCGAATGGCCCAGAACTGCCATGGTGTATGCCAGAACGGAAGCTGAATGGGCCTCCGTGGAGTAGGCCATGGTAGTGAGAAGGGTTGAAAGGATCGTTGTCAGATAATATTCTGAGGTGAACTCCGCGCTTTCGGCCATTGATTGTACTATCTGGTCACTCTCGATAACTCTGGCTAGGCTACGGCGCGCCTGGCCAATGCTTTCCTGTGCCGCGGCAATGTTTTCATGGTCCTGGAGAGTCTCGGCAGTCACTATCTCTTCTTTTGTCGCGGACATGTTTGCGCGGGCCCGGGCCAGGGCTGCCGCGCTTCGAGCCAGGGCCGCATCAATGGCTGTCCGGGCAGCATGTGTCTTGGCGGTCACTGTTGTAGCCTCGGATGTCTCTGTCTTTAACCTTTGTTCAAGTTCCAGGTTTCTGGCTATTGCCTTGTATGCAATGTCATGTTGCTGCACAGCCGTGTCCACGGCCTTTATCTGGCGGGAGTCAAGGAATCTCCGTGATGATGCATCAAGGGATGAGCCGTCCTTTGTGTCGGCTGTGCTGGGGTTGCTTGTGAAGGTGCCGGTGTTATCGGTCTTGCCTTCTTTCAGGTCAAGGTTTGTCAGGCCTCCCAGGTCCACGGAGAGATCACCTTCTGTACCACGTATGGCTGCTGTCATGGAAGGCGTTCTGAACTGCATCTTCCTGCCTTTTTTTAGTTTGACCTGGAACCAGACGCCTCCAGCAAGAACGTTTATCTCTGTGGCTTTTACCATTGCTGAGCTGAATAACCTTTTTGGGATGTTTCTTCGTATGATGCGGAGACTGGTGTCAATGTTCATCCTGACCACGCCTCCGTCAACGAGGTTGATGCTGGCCCGGCCGCTTTTCGTTACTATGCGGTCAGTGGCGTAAACTGGCCAGGGGGTTTTTTTCAGCCGCATCCATTTCCCCTTAGTCCTTACCAGGACCTGCCCCTTTGCGTATGTGATATAGCCGACCGTGACAGTCCCGTTGCCGATGGCAGCTTCGGACCCTGTGGGCAGGAGGGTTGAGATGAGGAATAATGACAGTACTGACAGCGTTATGAGTTTGCGTGCTAGGGCCATGTCTCGTTCACCTCTGCCCCATTGCTGGCTAAGAAGATGGGGTGGCAGGATATGTTCGATATATTACATTGTAACAGAAATTCGAGCGCCAGGGAATTGCCTCAGATCCTTTTGACAATCACCTCCGTGATATCCCTTCTGCCTGAGCCCCTTGGCGGCCTCGAAGGGTGTCCAAGGGCCACAACAGCCATCAGCTCCAGGGACTCCGGGAGTTCCATGAGGAGCCGGACCTTTTCCGCGTTATTCAGTATCTCCCCGAGCCAGACCGCGCCAAGCCCCAGGCCGTGGGCGGCAAGGAGCATATTCTGTATGCATGCCCCGATAGCCTGGTGGTCCTTTGTATCGTTGTACATGGTATCGTGGTCCATATATACTGCGATACATGCAGGGGCCTCGCGTATGGTACTCCCGTATTTGGTCATTTCAGAAAGGCGCTCCAGCATGTCCGGGGCCGTGACGATGACAAAGCGCCATGGCTGGTTGTTCAGGCCCGAGGGGGCCCATGTGCCGGCCTCGATGATCTTGTTAAGGGTCTCTTCTTCAATAAGTGATCTGCTAAAATGCCTTATGCTTCGTCTGGTGTAGATGCCCTCGAACAGTTCCATCTCAGCCTCCCTGGCCCTTTGGTTGCTGGTCCAGCATGTCCTTTGCAAGTTCAACCAGGCCATATATCCTAATATCCACCATGGTGTCATCTCCGGAAAATCCGGCAAGGGCCTTCCTGTACGAAGCAAGTGGAACTGTAAGGGTCTCGATGTCCTCGCAATCGTCTGGCGTGTGCTCATCAAGTTCGTTTTTTGAGGCTTCCTGGGCGCCGTGTGCCAGAAACACATGCCATGGCTCGCTGTGTATGCCTGAGGACATGGTAGCAGTTATAATGGGTGTCATTTTTTCGCAACCGTAACCGGTCTCCTCTATAAGCTCACGCCTGGCTGCCTCCACAGGGGATTCCCCTTTGTCCACAAGACCTGCCGGCAGTTCCACAACCAGGCAGTCAAGGGCGGGCCTGTATTGTTTTATCAGTATGAGGTCTCCAGCGGATGTGACAGGCACCACGATGATCACCGAATCAGCAGCAACGCGCTCCACTGCTTCCCATGTGCGCTCAACGCCTGACCTGTCAAGGTAGGTTAAGCTTACCGACCTTATGTGCTGGCCTTCCCATAACGTATGTTTTCCGGTTCTTTTCATTGTCCGCTCCAGAGGAAACTATAGATATTTAAATGCACCAGTGCATTCCCCGTGGTCAAAGCTTCGTGGTGTAGAACTCCATGCCTTTATAGATACCCTGAGGTCTCTGCCAGTCGTGAGCGACTCGTGCCGACAGGGAGGTTCATTAATGATAACACGCCCTTGGTTGTGAGCATGTTCGGGCGCAAGCAAACTTATGGAATTGAGTCGTAAAGAGACATAAAATTCCATTTATCATTACATTAAATATTTAAATTACGCCTGATTTTAAAGGTTTATTTACATGCAAATTGAATTTATCACATCGAAGCAGATTTATATGTTGTATAGTAAATATTAATCTGTGTTGTCTAGCATCTGTCAATTTGTGTTTATGATTTTAGTGGGGGTGGTATCAAATAAAAAGGTGTGATTTTGAATAAAAAGGTGTGTTTTTAAATTAACTGATTTAGTGTTAAATTAACTGGTCCGTAGTGCAGCTATTGGGTATGGAGTAAAGTGGAGCTATAAGGGTATGAAGTAAAATTAACATCACTTCCATTTTGGAGGTGAAGCATGAAAGGGGAGGCATCAATGAAGAAACTTATCGTAATAACGCTTTGCGTGCTCTTTGCTTTTGGAGCATATCTGTCGGTCAGCACGGTGGACAATTCAGTCCCCGTGGCAACGGCCGGTTCCAGTGCTTATTCCGGGACGATCTATATCGCTGGAATGGGTGGGCACTTCGCGGTTGCCAAGGTGGCTATTGATCCTAGCGCAGCCAACCCGATCACGGTGAAGGAACTTGACCGTATTGTCATCGGGACCAAGGACACGCATCCGGTCCATGATCCAAGGATCGACAGCAACGACAGGACCAAGATGTTCTGGTCCACCTACAAGCCTGACAAGTCCGCAGGCGGAGCCGCACACGTTGGCCTTACCGATCTCACGACCGGTAAGGTACTAATGGACAAGGTAGTGCCTATGGACGAGCGCGCCAAGTGGAAGGGCGCACTGTACTGTGGTTCCGGCCAGAGCAAGAAGAACTTCCTTCCCGTGACCATGACCAACGAGGCCTACATCGACGTTTTCAGGAAGAAAGACCTCAAGCACAAGGAGAGGATCTTCCTCGATGAACTCGGCTACAAGGACAACTACTTCTTCTACCACGGGACCAACTCGCCTGACATGACCAAGTTCATGCTCACCATCAACCTGACCAATAAGTGGGCCAAGCCCACTGATGTCGCCGCTCGCAAGGGCGTTGTGCAGAACATGCTGCTTGATATGAAAGCCCTTGAAAAGGGCAAAGTAAAGGTCCTTGCAAGGAACGTCGCCACCGGCGACCCGGCAAAGACCCTCACCTTCCGTCAGAACTTCACCCCGGACGGCAAGTACATCCTACAGTCAGCTGCTGACCGTATGTACCTGCTGGACGGCGAGACACTTGAGGTGCTTGACGAAGAGATCATGGAGATGGGCGCTAACCACGACGTGCTCGCAACTCCTGATGGCAAGTACGGCATCCTGACCCTCCGCCGGACCACTGACGGAGTCAAGGACGGCGTGCTGGGCCTCTACGACATCGAGGCCAGGAAGATGATCGGCGGCACCACTTCAGTCTGCATAGCCTGCCACAAGGGCATCGGCCTGACCGGCAGTGCAGTTCTGTGCGGCGCAGACGTTAACTGGAACTAGTTCTTTAGAACAGGACTTTGAGAAAGCGGGCACCTTGATTCAATATTAGGGTGCCCGCTTTATATATGACAGCCCACAGGAGGACGATTTGCGTTTTACTTTATTCAGTGTTTCCATAAGGAACCTCAAGAGGATGCCCTTCAGGACAGGGGTGCTTACATTTTCCATCGCACTGCTTGTTGCCATCCTGGTCTTTGGGGCTTCCTTCATATTCAGCGTGAGCCAGGGCATAAAACGGGCCTCCGAGCGCCTGGGCGCTGACCTGCTGGTGGTGCCGGTGGGCGCGCGGGAAGTGGCCCAGGAGGTCCTGCTTGAGACAAAGTTAAAGGTTTTCTACATGGACAGGAGCCTTATAGAGCGCGTAAAGAAGGTGGAGGGCGTTGATAAGGTCTCGCACCAGACATACATGAGCACCATCCTGGCCGTATGCTGTGACATCCCCTCGGCAAAGGTCGTCATGTTCGACCAGGACACGGATTTCATAGTAGGCCCGTGGGTGAAGAAGTCGCTTGGCAGGCGGCTTGAGAAGGGTGAAGTCATAATCGGGGCCGCGGCTTATGAGAACTTCGACCTGCTGGACGTGGACCGGAGCGTATTTTTTAATATTGTCTTCGACATAGTCGGCGTGCTTGAACGTACTGGAACAGGCCTTGATAATGCCTTGTTAATGGGGGACGAGAACCTCAAGGATATCATCGCCAGGACCAATGTTGAGATCAGGGAGGACCAGATATCCGTTATCTTTGTGAAGACAAAAAAAGGATACGACCCTGACATGGTGGGGCGCAAGGTGGAAAACGCCATACTCGAAGTTGACGTTATTGCCAGAAACGACATGGGACAGAGGATCATCGACAATCTCAGGGACATAAACCGGATATTCGTCATAACCATCCTGCTTGCCTCGCTGCTGTCCATATCCCTGGCCTGGAGCGTGTTCTCGGCCATAGCCAACGAGCGCGTAAGGGAGGTGGGCATCATGCGTGCCATAGGGGCCAGGGGTTCTGACGTGATACGCCTTTTTGTCTTTGAGGTGATGGCGCTGGCCGTGGCAGGGAGCCTTATGGGGATAGTGCTTGGCACGTATCTCTCGCTCTGGCTCTCTAACGTGTTCGTGCTGTTGCAGGAGCTTTCGGTCCAATTGACCAGCATGGAGATGGCGGCTATCGGGCTCATGGGCCTTGCAACCGGAACCGCCATATGCCTGCTTGGGGCGCTTTCCAGCATCGTACGTTTAAGCGGGCGTGAGCCCTTCAGCGCGATTAAGGAGGTGTAGTGAGCGATGCCACAGGTAGAACTCCATGACATAAGCAGGCGGTTCATACTTGACCACGAGACGTTCAATGCCGTGGAGGGCGTGAGCCTGTCCATAGAGAAAGGTGACTATATCTCCATTGTCGGGCATTCAGGAAGCGGAAAGACCACGCTGCTGTCCATGATGGGCGGCATCCTCGTGCCGACAAGTGGCTCCATGGTGTTTGAGGGAACGGACATATTCACACTGGACGAGGACGAGCTCTCGGCATACAGGGCCAACAAGGTCGGCTACATGTTCCAGTTCTCAAGCCTCATGCCGGTGCTTACTGCGAAAGAGAACCTCCTGCTGCCAACGCTTTTTAGCTCAAACAACGGAGACCCCTCGCTTGAGAAGAAGGCCCTGGACTATCTTGACATGGTGGGGCTTGCCGAGAAGGCCAAAGCCCTTCCTTCACAGCTAAGCGGCGGGCAGCAAAGGAGGGTGGCAATAGCGCGCGCGCTGATGAACGACCCTGAGTTAATACTTGCCGATGAGCCCACCGGAGACCTTGACGAGGAGACAGAGGCCGAGGTCATGGCCCTGCTGCATAAGATCAACAGCGAGAGGGGGATATCCTTTGTGCTGGTGACCCACAGCCTGGAGCTTGCGAAAAAGGCTGGGCGGCAGTTGTCCATGTCACACGGCAAGCTGTCTGAACTCCACGCTTCCTGATTCAGCGCATCTACTGCAGAATAAGCCGCTCGAAGTACGAAAATGTACTCCTTGACCTTCATAAGGTTCTTCTTTGTATCTACACTAAATCAGAAAGCGTGAGGGTTTCAAAAGATTGACGCTACGGCAAAAGAAGTAAATAAAAACTCTTCGTGAGGGGCAGTTCAACGAGTGGTGTTTTGTGATTGATATTAAATTCTAAACCTCACCTTTTAGCGGTTGTTTCCTTGCCCCTTTATCTAATTTCGTTGTCGTTATTTTTTCTTTTAAAAAGGGGCGTAATACTTAATTTCGGTGTCTGAAAACACTGAATTATGTAATAATTACATGGAGTTAAATGAACTTTACTACAGCGGGGTCTAGGATGAAGAAAAAAATGCCTGTTTTGTGGCTCTA
>SDBV01001469.1_pt1 | contig 35551 bp, 29 predicted proteins | sample 2277081 | NCBI WGS metagenome assembly SDBV01 (sample SAMN10402039, study PRJNA504765) | marine sediment metagenome | isolation source: marine sediment core GS10_PC15, 223 cmbsf | place: Arctic Ocean: Southern Knipovich Ridge | collected 2010 | reverse complement strand
TGTTACTGTTCTTTCTTAATTATCACATACTATTTTATGGCTTTATACTGTGTTTTTGACAAAACTATAATTTTTATGCTTAAAGAACTTCAAGAATCCCTTTTCTCTTACTCCTTCACCACACCTTAATGGAAGCCCAACTTTTTTCTTTGAATCTATAACAAGAAAAGAAAAAGATTTTGGCAGCTCTCTTGCTGCCATCAAACCAGCAGGTCCTGCCCCTATTATGACAATGTCATACATTTTATTCTGTGAACATGCCTGCTCGTTTTGGATCGTACTTCCATTCTGAAAGCAACTTCCCTGTTTTCTTATAATGTTTGATTAGTTTTCTTATTTTTGATTCTGTTAGGGTTAGGCCTCTTTTTGCTGTTTCATCTTTTTTGTTTATTTCTATGTGCTTGTTTACAGCAATGCTTTTTTTGATTAAAGCTAATAGGTCTTCTGGAATCTCTGATAAAAGCTTTTTTTCTTTTAAAATAGTTGTTATTGCTTTTTTTGTAATCAGCTTTGAACTTGGAATTCCGTAGGTATCTCTCAATACTATTCCTATTTGTGAAGAGCTTTTGCCCTCTTTTGCCAGTTTTGTGATTAACATCTCTACTTCTAATTCCTTGTACCTTACCCACGAAGGATTTGAGGCTTTAAATGGCTTACTTGAGCCAGCCTTTCCTTTTTTTCTTGAATACATTCTTGCCATAGTTTTTCACCTTTTATCATTTATCTAAGATAGGAAACAAAGAAATCATTTTGTCTCCAGTATACGGAAGCATGTACCGCCGTATCTCTTGATATAGTGTAGGATTGTTATTGTGTTTAAAAACCTTATGTTTTGAGGAACGAAAAACATAATGGGTTAGAAACTTGTTTCTAAGACCTTGCTATTAGCAGACCTTTTTGCCGTCTAGTGCCCTGTTCTTTAGTTTCCACTTTAAGCTCCAGTCTTCGTCTTCATCATAGCCATAGAAGTCTTTTGGTTTTTCTGGGAACGGTGACCCAATTTCGTGCTTCCACCTTTTTTCAGGATCCTCTTCATCCTCATCATAGAATTTATTATAAGATAGTTTAGTATAGGTTCTTTTCCAGTTCTTTGTTATTTTATTTATGCATTTAGCTATTTCTTCTTCTCTTTGTTGATACATGATATTTCTTTTTCTTGCAGCCTGAGTTTGCTTATAGGTATGAAGCAACATGGCTTTTCCTGATAGCTTGTGCCCGATTGTAAATGTTTTTATGTTGTTATGGTTTATTTTCAGGTTATGATAATTGGTTTCAACGTTCTCCTGATTGCCTTCTATTACAAAGGTTTTCATAGTGTAAGAATTTGGTTCGTGGCTTATAGCTACGTAGCTTGCCAGAATTATTAAGATGATTGCAGTTATTGTTAAGATTAAGGTTTTCATGGTTATCCCCCTGAGAATAACTAGGATAGGGTATTATATAAATATTTTGGAAAATCAGAGATTATAAATTTTAAGAAAAATTAAAAAAATACCACCAACTTGGGACATATAAAAATACGAAGGTTTAAATATTTCCTAATTTAAATTCTTGGAATCAACATATGGGGGTGAAAAAATGGCGAAGCTTTTTGTAAGACTAGTTCTAGTCTCCTTAGTTGTTGGCATGGTTGCTACTTTTGTAGTAGCGAATGCGCAAAAAGAAGGAACTTCCTCTGGGAAGCCCTTTGAGGAGATATGGGACTTTATAGACGGGCTGGGAGAAGATATAGAATCTCTTGGCGAAGCTATAGATGAGATTGAGCTCACTCCTGGTCCTGAAGGACCGCAGGGTGAGCAAGGGCCTCAGGGTGAGGAAGGATCACAAGGAGAAGATGGGCCTCAGGGTGAGGAAGGACTTCAAGGAGAAGAAGGGCCTCAGAGTGAGGAAGGACTTCAAGGAGAAGAAGGGCCTCAGGGTGAGGCAGGACTTCAAGGAGAGCCTGGGCCAGAAGGAGAAGAAGGGCCAGAAGGTGAAGAAGGGCCTCAGGGTGAGGCAGGACTACAAGGACAACCAAGCAATATAACAGTAATAATAGGGAAAGATGGCGAAGGAAATCTATGCAACAGGCCGACTAATCTAGAATTAGAGATAGATGGAGTTTTGACTTCAGACGACCTTGATTATATCGGACCAGTTACAGTGGATACAAAGGTGATAGAGTATCAGGATGGAGATGACATTATATCAAGGAAGAGACCTGGAAGGACAGTAGCTATGAGTTTTGAGGTATGGTCAGAGATTACATCTGGTGAAGCAGCATCTTTGTTTTCGTGGAGAAAACAGATTTTTGATGGAGTGATTGAGAGAAAGGCTGGGTCAATTATCATTAATGACGACTCAGGTGATGAAGTGCTTAGGTACAACTTTTTTGAAGCATGGCCTTCCAAATTGGAAACGCCTGTTGTAGATCCGTGTACTGGAAATATAATTGAGAAGTACACTATCGTATTAGAAAAACTCGAAAGAGGATAAAACCCGGAGGTGAAAAAAATGAAATTTAAATATAAATTGTTAATTGCTTTGGTTATGTTAGGATTAGTATCTGGCATAGCTGCGTTTGCTCCTAATAGGAGATCTTTTGACCATATTGGCCAATACAACTTTAAGGTTGAAATCGAGGGAGTTACACAGGGGGCCTTTACTTCAGTTGAAGGACTTGAATCAATGACAGAGGTAATAGAATATCAGGATGGAGATGACCTTCTTCTGAGGAAGAGACCTGGAAGAACAAGATACAGCAATATTGTTTTGAAGAGGGGCTTTGTGAATACAAATGAGCTTTGGGATTGGCGAAAGGCTGTTGTAGATGGACAGGTTGAAAGGAAGTCAGGCTCTATCATCGTTTCTGATGATACTGGTGGAGAAATTATGAGGTTTAATTTCTTTGAAGGATGGCCTGCAAGATACAAGATAGGTTCTTTTGAAGGAGAAGGAGCTGATGTATTGATTGAAGAACTAGAGATTGCAGTGGAGAAGATAGAAAGAGGTTAATTTATTTTTTCTTTTATTTTTTCTTTTATTCTATAGAGCCAGACTTTTGGCATTCCAATGTATCTTATTCTGAATGTTCCTACGCCTTTTATTCTTTGGATGGGTATTCTGGTCTCATCAAGATAGTACTGCTGGATTGAGACGTAATGATTGTCCCCTTTTGTCTGGAACAGATACCTATCTCCAAAGTTAGGTGAGTCTTCTATCCATTTGTTTATTGTTCTATGGATGATTAGCTCTTCTTGTTTGGTTTCGAAAATAAGGATGTCCCCAACTTGGATATCTTCTGGCTTTTTGCCGATGACAAATATCATGTCTCCAACATTTAATCCGTTAACATAAGGGAAGGTAGTGAAGTTTTCTTTTGTAATCTCTTTTTCTGTATAGGGTCCTTTGTGTCTGACCCACCAATCATCGAATTCTACATAGTGCTCCATGCTGTTTGTCATTATGGTTACTATTGGTGTTGGGCTTTTGTTTAAGAATCTAAGAGATGGGATTAGAATAAGGTTCCATATGATAAATGCAAGGATTATTGCTACTATCCATTTTGTGGTTTCATGTTTCCATAGTTTTTGGATGCTGGTTTTTAATAGCTTTTTTAGCTTGTCTTTTTTTGTCATCTTTTGAAAATAAGCCCCCCCCCTGTTTTTTAAAATAAGAAATAGCCCCAGGCAGATTCGAACTGCCGTCCCAGGCACCAAAAGCCTGGATGATTGGCCACTACACTATGGGGCTGTAGCTTTTAAGATTTGTATAGTAATTTATAAAATTTGCCTTTTTCAACTTCAAAAAAATTTTAAATTATTCATTAACCTAAAATTTTTATGAAATCAGGAAGCCTGGATGAAGCCATCCATATAACCCTAAATAACAGATATTTCTGGCTTCCCGATTTAAAAGTAGAAAAATATTTAAAGTAGTAAATCTGGATTACTCTAAAATGAAGAAATTACTAATAATAGGCTTAATTGTTTTAAGCCTTGTTCTGGCTGGTTGTAAGAGCACAGAGGTAACTGGAGGGGCAGTAGGGGTTGATACGGCAACTGAATGCAAAGATAGTGATGGCGGAATAGATAAGGGTATTAAAGGTATAATCAGTGTAGGGGATGAAACCCATGCTGATAGTTGTGTTGCAGGGATATTGATAGAGTACTATTGCGATGGAGATAAGATAGTAAACCAGAACATGAGATGTGCTGATATATGCAGTAATGGGAAGTGCATTTAGCTATATTTTTTAAGTGCTTCTTCTTCCATAAAGTGTAATTTAGCAGCTATAATTAAACACTGAGGGGATTTGTTAAATTTCTTTTTTATGAGTTCTTTTGCTTGAGCTGCTTTTATTATTGGGTCTTCTGCCCCTATACCGCCACATCCTACACATAATTGGGTTTTGGAAAGGCCTTTTTTCAATAAATATTCTAGAGCTTGATTGACTGTCATGTATTTGTTATGGGCAGGATCTAAATCGAGGAGAACTAATGTATGCAGCTTGTTTTTAAGATTGTTCTTGATTACTTTGTAAGGGGAAGTTATATTTTCGTTGTCAAAGGGGATTGTTGTGGTTCTTCCTAGTTTATAGAGGTCTAGACCTGTAATACCTATTGAATTTATTATAGAGGTATTGGAAATAATCTTTGTTTTGATTCCTAATTCGTCTGCTCTTAGTTTTAAATCAATATGGGTTGTTGCGGAGAAAGGATCTCCTATTATTAGGAATGCTACATCTTTGTTTTTAGCGTCTTTTAAGATGGTTTCTTTGGCCTTATTTTCTACTAAATTTCTATCTGCTGATATGATTTTTTTGCCATAGAATTTCTCTAAGTCCTGTTTGGTTGATCTAACTAATTTTGAGGTATATTCCTCTAAGTAGAGCTTATCTGCTTTTTTTATTATTTCGAGGCCTTTTATGGTTATGTCTTTTTCATCCCCTAAGCCTAAGCCTATGAAGTATAGTGTCATAATTGTTAATTATAAGAGTGGGTATATAAAATTTGGTATTTGAGAGAATAGGCTTATACTTCTATATACATAGAAAGATTTATATATACATACTCTGATTAACAGCTATATGGTTGCTAAAGGCAACAAAAAGGTGACTTTGTCTATAGATTCTGCTATCTATGATTCTTTTCAAACATATTGCGAAGAGAATGCTATAATGCTGTCTAAGAAGATAGAGCTGTTTATGAAGGAGTTATTGGAAAAGAGAAAATGATCAGGAAAAGAGGTATTTTGGTTAGTGTTTTGTTTTTGGTAGTTTTACTTTGTGTTAGTATGGTTTCTGCTACTTTATTAGACAGGGGAGCTTATTGGAATAAATTTGATAATGGTGGTCAAAGTTATAGTTTAGAAATTTACAACAATATTATTAATATTCTTAATGGTTCAGATTATACTCCTATAGATACTCAAATAAACTCTTCGAATTATCTAAATTTTGTTTATGAATTAACAAACACCCCTTATAAAGCATATTTTAGAAATAATTCAAATCAAGGTGGAACAGCAAATACTGCTCCGGTTAGATTTGAAAAAGATGGATATTTTTTTGCTTATGATATAAGTGGTGGTAGAATTCAATGGAGAGAACAGCCGGGATTTCCATCAAGAACAGATACCCTCGGAGGAGGAGCACCTTCTAATTCTCAGGATAGTTTTGCGGTCATTAATAATAATATCTTAACTTATCCAGATGCTTTTTATAACACTAATGTCACTTATATCTTGTCTAATGATGTGCTTAAAGAAACCTTTATTCTTTCAGGATTGCCTTCATTAAAAGATTATAATTATCTTGAATATACGGGAAAAGCTTATTTTAATAGGTCTTTAAAAATTTGTGCAAATGATCAGTGTTATATCCCTTCTGGAACCCAGGATGATTTCTCTACTAGTGGAAGAATAGAGTTTAAAGACGAAAATGATTTAACAATTTTTTATTTGGAAGAACCAGTTATAACAGACTCTAATGGAACATCTATTCTTGGATTGTATTATGTTCATGGTTCTGATGCACAGATGGGTTTTGATTTAAGGATTAATAAGACTTTTCTAGAAACAGCAGTTTTTCCTATTTATATTGACCCAAGTATAAGGGTAGGTGGTGGTTCTGGAGGAGATGCTTATGTTGATAAATCCACTGCAAACAGGAATCATGGAGAAAAAGATGAATTAAAAGTTCAAAAGTTAACTTGGCAAAGAACCTATTCAAGATTCAATATTTCTTCTATTCCTGCTAATCAGGTAATTGATGATGCCAGCCTATGTTTATATTTATTTAGTGATCTGGGAAGCCAGACTATTTCTGTCAATCATGTTTATGATAATTCATGGTGTGAAGGAGATGGGGGGACAGATGGAAGCCCTGCTTGTGAAATAACATGGAATAATCAACCATGCGGAGCAGATGAATTAGTTATAGATTCTGGTTCATGTAATTCGACAGTTGAGTCAACCATCACTACAGATACCTTCATGGATAATACCTGGCAATGCTGGAATATCACCAAGATGGTGAGGCAGGAATATAATTCTAATAATGATAATATATCAATGGTTTTATGGACAACAGATACAGGAAGCGCTGATAAATTTCACTCAAAAGAATACGCAGATTCAAGCTTATGGCCTTATCTGAATGTAACATATCATACATCAAATAATATACCTACTGTTAGTTCTATGTCTTTAACGCCTGCTCAACCGAATACAACTGAAAGATTAACATGTGCATTCACAATTACAGATGGTGATGCAGGAGACTCCTTAAGTGCAAATATTACATGGTATAAAGAGGGTAGTATACATGATTCGGAGAACATAACAGTAACAAATGGGACTGAAGAGTTAAGTATGATACTTTCGAGCAATACAGCTAAAAATGAGGGATGGAACTGCACAGTAATACCTTATGATGGAACAACTTATGGAAATGAAGCTTCAGAAAAGGTTACAATAAAAAATTCTCCACCAACAAAGCCTAATATTTCTTTAACTCCTACTTCTCCAGATACAGAAGATACTTTACTTGTTGGATTTAATCAATATAGCCAGGATAATGATAGTGATAGTATTACATATACATATTTATGGTATCAAAATGGCAGTTATAAAGCAGAATACACGGGTCTTACAGTACCTAGTGGGGCAACATCAAAAAACGAAGTTTGGGTAGTGAATGTTACAGCATATGATGAGGAAGAATATAGTGAAAAAGATACAGACACAATTACTATCCAAAACACACCGCCTTCTATAACATCAGCCTCTATTGCTCCAACAACCGCTTATGAAACTACAACGCTTACAGCTTCTACTAGTGGATGGTCTGATCTTGATAATGTTCAAGACCCCAATACTGATCAAGAAAATTATATCTATCAATGGTTTAATGGAAGTGAAAAAATAGATGGAGCAACATCACCAACCTTAACTGGAACTGATTTTAATAAAGGTGATCAAATCAAGTGTAATGTAACTCCATGGGATTCTGATGGATATGGGGCATCAGAGATGAGCAATACGGTTACTATAGAAAACTCCCTTCCTGTCATTGATTCTATATCTATTTCCTCGGAATTGGGATTTAATGGAACAGATGAATACTTAACTGGCTCTTTTACTTACTCGGATGGTGATTCTGATACTATTAGTAATAATGAGACTAAATGGTTTAAGGATGATGTTGAGCAAACAAATTTAGCAGGTTTAACAGTATTGAGCTATACAAATACATCTGCAGATGATGTATGGGTATTTTCTGTTAGAGTAAATGATGGGGGAGAATGGGGTAATTGGTATAATGCGTCTATGACTATATTGGATGTTTCCCAGACATATCCTACTTTAATCAGTCCATCCAATGGTACTTACTTTAATGTAAACTCTATTATTCTAAAATACAGAACTCCAAATTATGCAGATATGGACTGCACTATTTATGCTGATAATAATTCTAATCCTATAACACCTATAAATAATGAACCGAATGTACCAGCAAGAACAAGGGTTATATATAATTGGGAAGACATGGCAGACAATATCTATTACTGGAAAGTTGGTTGTAATAATGGTAGTCTACTGCTCAATAGTACTGTAAAAGCATTTACAGTAGATACTACTTACCCGATTACAGCTCCAACTTTAATGTCTGTTTCTGATTCTGATAAGGATGGAAATATAGAGCTAAGCTGGACAGTTGATTCTGATGCTATTACATATAACATCTATAGAAGTTCGGCTGAGATTTTGGATGTTGTTGGGTTAACAGCTGTTGCTTCGGTTTCTGGGATAACGTGGGAGGATAATACTACTTTGCATGACAATAGCTATTGGTATGCTTTGACAACAGTTGATGGGGCAGGAAATGAGAATAAGTCTGTTGTTTCAGACAGTTTTAATGCAACTGCAAATGATACAATTAAACCAAAGTTAGCTGATAGTGTGGATGCATCCTCTCTAAATGGGGTTACTACAATTAATTGGGGTAGGGTTAGAAATGATGTTAATGATAATTCTGATGAATCAAGCTTACAATATAAAATATGGTATAGGCAGAACTCGACGGTAAATCTTTCAAAATCGTTAGTTAGTGAGACAGCAGATTATGTTAAAATTGTTGGTCAGGATTCCTGTTTAGGAGATTCCTGTTCAACAACTCATTCGCTTTCTAGCTCTATGATGTATTATTACTTTGTTACAACAATAGATGATGGTGATAATGAAAATTTAACATTAGAAAATAATTATGCTAATGTAACAGCTACAACAGCTCCGCCTGGAGATCCTGGTGGTAGTGGAGGTTCTGGTGGTGGTGGAGGGGGAAGCAGTAGAGTAAAGAAAGACTGTAAAGAGGATTGGAGCTGTTCTGGATGGTATAGCTGTGTTAATGATGTTCAGGCAAGAACATGTGTTGATATTAATGGCTGCGGGACAGATGAGAATAAGCCTGAAGATAAGAGAGATTGTGGAGATTGTATAGAGGAATGGCAGTGTGGTGACTGGACAGCTTGTGTGAATAACAGGCAGACAAAGGTTTGTGTTGATAAAAATGATTGCAAGACAGAGAAAAGCAAGCCAGAGGAAGAGGAGGAATGTAATTTGGATACATGCTCTGATGAGGTAAAGAATTATGGCGAAGTTGGCGTAGATTGTGGTGGGCCTTGTAGGCCTTGTAAAGTAAGTGATTTTATTACAGGTGGGGCTGTAGCATTAAATTCAACTAAGGGTCCGAACAGGAAATTGTTGATTCCTACAATGCTTTTATTAGTAGCTTTCCTTGTTATCAAAACTGTGAGGAAGTCTAGTATTAAGTTTGCCAGAGTAGCATCTATTATGCGTGTACCTATGATAATACTTATAGCTGGTTTGTTTATTTTTTCATTTTTTGGTCCACAAATTACTGGGTTGTTCGTAGCTGATGATGAAACGATAAATAAACCTTTGGAGCATGCAACTGAAGGGGAATCAGAATCAGTGCCAGAAATTAGTGGTTTAGGCCCTGATGTTGAATTTGACCAAAGAAAAGGCAGGATAGTATCAATGGTGTTTTTTGTTATAATAAGCCTTGTTTTAGGTGGTCTGTTTGTTAGAAAGAGGTTTCCTGATAAATTCAAGTTTGGGTCATTTAGGGTGGGGAAAAAGGAAGAAATAATGTTGAGTGAAGAACAGATTGAGCAGATAGAAGAGGACATAGAAAAATCTGCTAAAATGAATCTGGTTGAGGATGTTCTTAAGGAGATGGGAGTGAGAGAAGAACCCACTAATGGGGTAACAATAGAGATAAAAAAACCAGACAAACAAGGTATATTGAATGACCTTAAAGATGCTTACAAAATAGAAAGATAAATAAATAATAACTTTCATAGGTGTTAAATATGGAGGAATCAACCAAAAGCAGGATTCATCAGATAGAGATAATAGCAGCTGTTGTTTTATTATTTGTAGGGATTGTTTCGTTCTTTCCCAATCCAGGAATTACTGGCTATGTTTCTGTTGAAAGCAGGAAGCAGAGGATTGATTTAACAATAGCTAATAGTCAAAGTTATATTTTGACAACCAATAGTGAAGAGCCTTTTAGTTTAACATCTTTAAAATTTTCTGGTGAGGTTATAGGCGAGGGTATTGCAAAGGCCTATATTGCCACTAAAGAGCAAAATATATTGATTTATTCTAATGTTGTTAAAGGAGAGGAGGGTATAGGTAGTGTAACAGGAATGGAGGGGATTACAGGGAATGTTGTGGGTGTTGATCCAGAATTAGAGGCTGATTCATTGATAATAGAGCATCTGGAGAATATTGAAGGAGAGATTGGTGTTATAAGAGAGGGTGAAACTATAATTAAAGGTAATTTTGAAAATAGTTGTGTTGACAGCTGCTTTATTGAGATGCTGCTAAACAAGGATATAGGGTATCAATTATTATTTTATGTTGAAGTAGGAACAGTATTAAATATTAATGAAATAAGCTATACAATTAGAAAAGATTAAAAAGTAATAAAAAAATAAGTAGTATAACTAAGATAAAATGGGCAAAGTAATAGGTATTATCTCGATAAAAGGAGGTGTTGGAAAGACTACTACGGTAGCGAATTTGGGGGCTATACTTTCAAAAGACTTTAATAAGAATGTTTTAGCTGTAGATGCTAATTTTTCTGCCCCTAATCTGGGCTTACATTTTGGGATAACCAAGCCCAAGGTTACATTGCATGATGTTTTATTAAAAAAGGCAAATATTGAAGATGCTGTAATAGCATATACTGATAATTTTCATATATTGCCTTCTGCTTTCTTATCCAGAAAGGTAAATCCGTTTAAATTAAAGCAAAGTATTGATAAGATAAAAGATGATTATGATATTGTTTTGATAGATTCTTCTCCTACCTTGAATGAGGAGATTTTATCGACGATGATTGCTTCTGATGAGCTATTGGTTGTTACTTCTCCGGATTATCCTACTTTAAGCACGACTTTAAGGGCTGTAAGGTTAGCGAAACAGAAAAAGACTCCAATAACAGGGCTTATTCTAAATAAAGTAAGAGGTAAGAAATTTGAATTAACTATCCATGATATAGAGAAAGCAGCAGAGACTTCTGTGCTGGCTGTTTTGCCTGATGATATAAAGGTTTTAGAAGCGTTATCTTTGACTGCGCCTGCTGCAGTCCATTTTGATAAATCAAATGCTGTTATTGAGTATAGGAAGCTGGCTGCTGCTTTAGTTGGGGAGAAGCATATTGATAAAAGGTTTTCTCATAGGTTTAAAAGGTTCTTTTCCAAAGACTTGCCTAAGGAAGAGGTCAATAGGAATTTATTATCGAGTAGAAGAAGAGAGTAGTTGTTTCTTTTGATTTAAATTGATTATGTTTTCTTCTATATATTTTAAAAAAGAAAAAAATGCCTTCCCAAATTCCGTTGGGGGTGGTTTAAAGGAAGGCATAGAAATGAGTGTGATTCTTCTCCTTTAGTTCTTTTAAAAATAAAAAAAATGCCTTCATCGAAAAAACGTTGGGGGTGGTTTTAAAATGAAGGCAAAAGAACTTTCTCACCACAAAGACTAAAGGGGTGAATGTGAACTAAACCAGTTCTATGCCCAGCTCTTCTGAAATCTGTTGAGCCTGCGCAGATGGTTTTGTGTAGTCAACCTTGCCCAATATCCAAGGTGATTTTACTCCTGTTATTATTGTCATTACAGTCATCTTTCCTTTCATATCTTCATCCACTCTTGCTCCCCAGATAACATTTGCATCTGGATCCAGAGTTTCTGTAACTAGTTCTCCTGCTTTGCTTATTTCGTCTAATGTCAGGTCAGCTCCTCCTGTAATATGGATTAAAGCTCCTGTTGCTCCTTTATAGCTAATATCCAATAATGGATTGCTTAAAGCTCCTCTAACGGCTTCTTCAACCTTGTTGTTTGTATCAGATGAGCCTACTCCAATGGCTGCTACTCCTCCATTAGTCATAATTGCCTTAACATCTGCATAATCCAGATTGACTAATGATGGTACGGCTATTGTTTCTACAATTCCTTTTATCATTGTTGCAATTAATTCATTTGCAACAGCAAAAGCCTGTTGTATAGGCAGATTGCCTGCAATACCTACTAATCTGTTATTATCAATTACAATTACAGTGTCAGAGACCTGTCTTAATTGTTGTAATCCAAATTCTGCTTTGTCTACTCTTGCTCTTTCTATTTTGAAAGGCATGGTTACTGTGCCTATGACAATTGCTCCACAATCTTTAGCAACTTGCGCTACAATTGGTGCACCGCCTGTGCCTGTTCCTCCACCCATACCGGCGCAGATAAATGCCATATCGCAGCCTTTTAAGGATTCTTTTATCTCTTGCAAGGATTCTTGTGCGGATTCAGCTCCTTTTTCAGGAAATCCTCCACAGCCTAGTCCTCTAGTAACACCTCTTCCCAGCAGGATCTTTCTATCAGCATTAATTATATCAAGATGCTGTTTATCAGTATTGGCACCTATAATTTCAGCACCCTTAATTCCTTTTCCATACAGCCAGCCAACCATATTGTTACCAGCTCCCCCTACACCAAATACCTTTATATTTGCCTGTCCTACCTCGACACCGAATTCATTTTGGTTTGCATTTATATCCATTTTTTCATCCCCCTTTTGTGGTTTTTTGTTTGTTGATTTTTTCACTCAACTAAGGAAAATCTTTGATTTTCCTGTTTTTATATACCCTAATATAGCTATTGGAGTATCGAAATATTTATATTTGAGCTTATTCTAAACACTCCTTAGAAAACGTTAATTGTTCACGCCAATGAATGATTGCATCAAAGTTTTCAAATTACCAAGAAATTTGCTTTCACCAAAAAGCTAAACGATCAAATTGAGTTTTCGCCAAAAAACTCATAATTCTTAAATTTTTATGATTATATTTAAAGAGGGGTTATATTTAAAGATTTCTCGAAACTTTTGAGTGGTGAAATTTGTATATTATTTCTCTAAATTCTTAAGAACTCTTTTTATAGCTTGTTTTGTATCGTCGATGGCGTCTTTAATTGTGCCACTGTGGTAGCCTCTTGACCTTAGTCCTACGCCTTTGGCCCACCATTTATCTATATAAACGGTATGTTCTAGTTCTGTTCGTGATGGCATATCTGGTTTTTCGTCTGGATAGCCTATTGTTATGATTGCCTGAGGGGTTGGGTTTTCTGGTATGTTTAGGGCTCGTTTTACTTTTAATTCATCAAATGCCCCTACCCAGCAGCTTCCTAGACCTATTTCGTGGGCCATTAGTAGCATGTTTTGGACAGCAGCTGCACAGCTTTGTATTGTGTACAATCTTTCTCCTCTTGAACCATAGAATCGTTCTGCTTTCTCAGGCTCCCCTACTACTACGATATGAATAGGAGCATCCTCCATCCAGTCTTGATCGAATGAAGCCGTAGCTAGTTTTTTTCTTACATCCTCTTTTTTCACTACGATGAATTTCCAGTTTTGTATATTGCCAGCAGAAGGAGCGAATTTCCCTGCATCAAGTATTTGTACGATTTTATCCCAGTCTATAGGTTTGTCTTTATACTTTCTAATAGACCTTCTTGTTTTAAGGCATTCCTCTATATTCATAATAATGTTTTTATATAAGTACTTATATTTATATTTTTGCTATGCAATACGTGAAATTAGTCAAAATCTATGAACAATTAGAAAAGACAAGCAAAAGGCTGGAGAAAACACATATACTATCAGAGTTCTTAAAAACTGTAAGTGTGGATGATCTTTCTATAATTACGTTATTATTGCAGGGAAAATTGTTTCCAAACTGGGATGAGGATAAGATAGGTGTTGCATCAAGATTGATATTAAAAGCGATTAATACTGCTACAGGTATTTCTGCTTCTAAAGTAGAGCATGAATGGAAGAAGACAGGAGACCTGGGGATAGTTGCTGAGAATCTTGTTAGAGGGAAGAAACAGTCTACTTTAGTCTCACATGAGCTATCTATAAGGAAGGTATTTGATAATTTGCGGAAATTAGCCAGTTTAGAAGGTATGGGAGCGGTAGATAAAAAAACAAAATTGATTGCTGAATTGCTGACGTCTGCTAAGCCGCTTGAGGCAAAGTATATTGTAAGAAGTGTGCTTGAAGAGATGAGAATTGGTGTTGGTGAAGGCACTTTGAGAGATGCTATTGTATGGGCATTTTTTGGAGATAAGATTGGGTTAAAGTATTTATCTGAGAATAAGGTCGATATTTCCAGCAGAGAAGAATACAATAAATATGTTAATGTTGTACAGAGAGCTTATGACCTTACGAATGACTTTTCTTCTGTTGCTGAGTCAGCTAAGAAGAGCGGGTTAAGGGGGTTAAAGGAGATGAGCATTAGTGTGTTTAGGCCTTTGAAGGTTATGCTTGCTTTGAAGGTTAAGGATATTGAAGAAGGTTTTGAGAGGTGTGGTAAGCCAGCTGATGTAGAGTATAAATTAGATGGCTTTAGGATACAAGCGCATAAGAAGGATGATAAGATAAAATTATTTACACGTCGTTTGGAGGATGTTACAAAGCAGTTTCCGGATGTTGTTGAAAATGTTAAGAAGAATGTTAAAGGAAAAAGTTTTATAATTGATTCTGAGGCAGCTGGTTTTGACCCTAAAACCGGAAAATATCTGCCGTTTCAGAAGATTTCCCAGAGGATAAGGAGGAAGTATGATATTTCTGCTATGGCAAAGAAGTTTCCTGTTGAGCTAAATGTTTTTGATATTCTTTATTATAATGGTGAGAATCTTCTTAATGAAGATTTTAAGAAAAGGAGAGAGCTTATTGAGAAAATTGTTACAGGTAAAAAAAGAAAAATAGTTGTTGTAAAGAAATTAGTTACTTCTGATGCAAAAGAGATTGAGAAATTCTACAAAGAAAGTTTGATTGCCGGGAATGAAGGTGTTATGTTGAAAAAGTTGGATGCCCCATATAAACCTGGTGCCAGGGTAGGGCATATGGTTAAGTTAAAGCCTACGATGGAAACTCTAGACTTGGTTATTGTCGGAGCACAATGGGGGGAAGGCAAGAGAGCTAAATGGTTAAGCAGCTTTGTTTTAGCATGTAGAGATGGAGGGGAGTTTTTGGAAATAGGTAAGATGGGTACTGGCATTAAAGAGAAATCAGAAGAAGGAACTAGTTTTGAGGAGTTGACAAAAGAATTAAGGCCTTTGATCATATCTGAGAAAGGGAAAACAGTAGAGATAAAGCCAAAGGTGGTTGTAGAGGTTGCATACGAAGAGATACAGAAAAGCCCTACTTATTCTTCGGGTTATGCTCTTCGGTTTCCTAGATTGAGGGCGTTAAGATCTGATAGACACGCTTCAGATGCTTCAACCATAGGCAGGGTTAGGGATTTCTATGATGGGCAGAAAAAGGGATAAGTAGTAACATTTTTAAATGGAATGGGGTTTCTTAGAGTTAAGATGTCAAAAAGCAAACACTGGAAAGCATATAACACAAAACATCCTGAGAACTATGAGATAAAGGAAATTAGTTGTGTTAGTAATAAATTTCATCATACTAAGAAGATTAAGATTAAGATAAAGAGCAAGTAAATAGTATCTTTCTATCTTTTAAGATTTTATACCTTCCTTTAGATAGTCTTCTGAAAAATTGATTAAATGCCCGTACCGGGAATCGAACCCGGGCCTCAAGATTTCTGCACAGCATTGCTGACCGCAATCTTGTATTCTGATCCACTATATTATACGGGCGTAGTTAGTAATCATTCAGACTTATCTGGCCTTTTCTTTTATTTGGTTTTACTTTCATTTTATCAAAGTCCTGGCCTACTTGTTTCTTTATATCTAATGCTATCTTTTTTCCAAGTATTTGCACTAATTTTGTTATATCTGCATCCTTGACGTCTTTTATTGTTCTGATTCTATTGTAATGTAATTTTCTTGCTCTCATCCTTCCAATACTTTTTAGCTTTAATAAAGGAATCAATTCTTCTCTTACTCCGTTTTTAACTCTGATTCTTAGTTTGATTATTTCTTTTAATAAGGGCTGAAATTTTAGTATTCTTGTTAGTTCTTCTGCTGTGTATAATAACCAATTTGCTATGCTCAGCTTTACTCTTATTTCTCCTGGCCTTATATCATAGTTTTCTAAAAGGTATTCTTCGTCCTTTTCATTAATCCATTCCTGAAAGAAGATGGCTGTTTTAATTGAATTAAGGAAATCTTCATATTCTGGCTCGTAGATGCTTGGCTCTTTTTCTAGTAGAATAGAGTCGTATTTAACCAGTTCTTCCTGTATATTATCATATTCTTTTACTTTAACTCTTAACAATGGTCTTAGTTCTAAGGAATGAGAAATCATCTGCAGGAAAGAGAATGGAAGAAGTTTTTTGTTGGTTGCGAGCTTTATAGATTCGATAAAGTTATGGGCTGTTAAAGGATCTACGTAAAGCTCTGCAACTCTTTTTCCCAGTAAGGTTGCCCTGTAATTTTCATTTTCCAGTTCGTTTGCAGATGTGAAATCTTCTTCATCTTTTTTGCTTCCTTTTAAGAATTCCCATCCTTCCAATAGGTTAAGCATTTTTTCTATTGTCTGATGGAGTTCGAATGTGTCTGCAAACTGGAATGCCCAGAATGTTTTTGAGAAGAAATCGAAAATCTCTTTTCTTGTGTTTACAAAGTTTGAAGCGATTAAGCTTAGGACATATGTTCTTAGGACAGGCTCTACTGCCAGTTTTGAATAGATATCTTCTGGCTTTCCCTGAATGTATTTTTCAAATAGTTTTTTCTTTTCGTTTTCTGATGGTGCGATGATTATGGCCTGACCTTCTTTATCAAAATTAGGTCTTCCAGCACGGCCTGCCATCTGCAGGTATTCTAGTACAGGTATGTAAGTTAGCCCTCTTTGAGTGTATCTTCTTAGGTCTTTCAGAATGGTCCTGTATGCTGGGAGATCTAACCCCATTGCAAGTGTTGGGGTGCAGCAGATAATTTTTATTAAGCCTTTTTTGAAGCTTTCTTCAATCAGCTCTTTTTGTTTTGGTGTCAAGCCTGCATGGTGGAAAGCAATTCCTTTTTTGATGCATCTTGACAATCTTTCACATTGTTTTGTTGGCTTTGTTAAGGAATGCAGGATTTGTTCTGATAGTTCTATGAGTTTGGGGTTTTGGGTTTTGGTCTTCTTACTTATGTCCTCTGCTGTCTTTTCTGCACTTCTCTTTGTGTTTGCAAAGATTAGGGCTTGTTTCTCTATTTTAATTGTATCTAGAGCTAAGTTTATTGCTAAATTGTCAGAGATAGAATGGATTTTGAGTTTCATTTAGGGGGGCTAATCTTTAGAAATTTTTATACTTTGCGGTTATTTATAAATCAAAGGAACACTATGAACATAAACAACTAAGAAACACACTAACAACTTCAACAATCTTCCAGTCGCTTACACTTGACAATCATAAAAGGTATCAATTTCATTTTCAGGAAGCCAGGTTACTTCAACATACTCTTCATTAATATATGATTTAACATTAAAAGTATAACCATCTATTTTTAAGATAGAATTACCCTGACCATCAATAGAGAGTTCATGATCTTCCCCTAGTATTACCTCTCTAAAAGTAACTTTAGTTTCATCTAATCTTCTAAATTCAAGAATACGTCCTCCAGCAGGAGTAGGAATTACCAAAAATTCTCTTTTATTAACTCTCTCACCTTCTTTTAAAATAATTGTTTCATTAGAATTTTGCAGTTCTTTTATTTTAAGTTTAATTTCGTTACTTAATTCAGAACATTTATCCTTCTCATAAACCCCGCACCTATAACAACCGGTATGTTGAGAATCATATTGAAATCTTGACCATCCTCCTCTAGATTCACCGTATAAATCTTCCATTTCCCAATAATATATTTCATAATCTGGAAAATAACTTTCTGAAAAGCCTCCAAATCCTAAAATATCCATTTTTCCATTATTATCTAAATCATCACTTATTAAAGATAAGGATTTCTCACTAGAAAGCATTAATTTAGGGAAATTTTCAAGAACATTTCCATTAAAATCTAATGCAAAAACTTTTTCTCTCTTATATGAATTTTCTCCATATGCATTACAATCATTAGCAGAAAAAATTATTTCTAATTTATTGTCTCCATTTAAATCTGAAGTTATTGGAAAGCTAATTCCCTTAGTTCCTTGTCCTGCTGTTCCAATAATATCTTTCTTAAGGATAATATTTCCATTAAAGTCTATTATTGCTACAATATTCTTTTTAGATTCACACTGCCCTCCAGGTTCAGAACCAGTTAAAATAAATTCACTAACCCCATTATTATCTAAATCAGATAAAATAACTCCTTTTGCCCTAAAATTTAATGGGATAATATTTTCATTATAACTTGCACCATTATAAGATAAATAGATTAAATAAGAATCCCCTCCTGAATATTTAGGAGTTAATGCAAAAACAATATCTAAGATATTATTTCCAGTAATATCTGCTAAAACAATCTCCCCCTCTAAATCAGAATCATTAATGAAAAGATTATCTAAATTCAATGAATAAATTTCATTTCCATTAAAATCAAGTATTTTTAGCATATTGTTATAACTTTCATCATTTGCAGAAATAATTATTTCTTTATTATCATCTCCATTTACATCTCCTAAAGAAACACCCCCTTCCCAACGGCTATCATAAGCTCCAATTACTTTTTTAAATAATTCATCCCCCCTATAATTAAATGAATAAAGCATTAATTTTTCATTATTTTCATTGCCTATCTGAGAATGTATTCCTACTGGAATAATTATCTCATTTTCACCATCATTGTTTAAATCTCCAATACTTGACCTCATAAATTGTCCAAAACCGTTTAATTTTTTCCAAATTAAATTTAATGAAGAATCAAAAACATACAGCCCTCCATCTAAATTAGGGTCCTCTGATGAACGATATCTTGAAGCACTAATAATAATTTCTTTTTCAGAATCATTATTTAAATCTCCAATAGAAATAGAATTTAATTTTCCTGTAAGTTCTTGATTTATAAACCAATCTTTCCAAGCAAGAGCCTCTCCATTATTATTTAAAACATAAATTTTTAATCCATTAGAATAGTAAGATTGGTCTCCAAAACTAAAGAAAAATTCCTCACTTCCTCCAACTATAATTTCTTTTTTATTATTTCCATTAATATCTTCTACCATGATAGGAGAATGGGAATCAAACCTTCCAAAAATCCTTGGATTTAATGGAAAATTTTCTTTTAAATTTTTATCCATATAAAAATAAACAAAATCAGAATCATTATATGCTCCTTTTTCAATAAAAACCTTAAATTCATATAATCCTATTTTAGTTAAAACAGAAGGGTCAAATTCTGCAATTATATTGTCTTGCCCAATAATTGTAATTCCATTGCTAGACCAATCATTTTCTGAAGCAAGGGAGTATTCTACTCTTAATCTAGAATAATCTTCTGGAAAAATTCCTTTAATCTGAATCAGTGTATTAAACACGTTTCCTTTATCTAAAGGATTAATTATCCCAAAATCAGGAATTTCTAAAGGAAATTCCAAATTAATAGCACTTAAAATATCTACTCTTCCAGAACCTTGTTCTTTATTACTATACTCTAAATCAATTGAAGAAGATTTTAATGCGTTTTTAATATCTTTTGGAGTCCAATTAGGATTTTTTTGTTTTAATAAAGCAATAGCTCCTGCAACCATTGGAGCAGACATGCTTGTTCCTGCCAGTTGTAAATGTTCTTCATCTAAACAAGGATAGTAATAAATATGTTCTCCTTCTGGCAAAAGATTATCATATCTTGAACTACAAATAATTGCTCCAGGAGCAAGAACATCTGGTTTCATAACTCCTCCTTCTACTAAAGTATTATTCTCATGAAGTGGATAAACTGGTCCACGAGAACTAAATGGGGTTATTTTATCTACTTTAGGATTATCTTCTCCCCAATAATTACATAAAACTGTTCCATCAGATTCGCATATTCCACAAGCAGTCTCTTCATCAGGAGTGCAGTTTAAATAAAAATTTTTATAATCTTTTTTATAAGTTGCTCCAACAGTTATTGCTTTTCTTGAAGTTCCAGGACTCCCTATTGTTCTAGTTCCAGGCCCATTATTTCCTGCAGCTATAACTACAGTAATTCCAGAATCAACAATATTATCAATTGCTTGACCAAAAGCATCATCGGGACCGCAAGATTCATCATAATATCCTCCACAATTAGCTCCTAAACTCATACTTATAATATCAACACCTTGTTTGCTTGCATTTTCTAATCCTGCAAAAATCCAACTTGTTAAACCAGAACCTTGACTATTCAAAACTTTATAAGAATATAGTTTAGCATCTGGTGCAATCCCTTTTAACCCCCCATTTCCAGAACCTGCAGAAATTCCAGCAACATGAGTTCCATGCCCTTCATCATCTATTGGGTCTAAATCAGGTTCTCTAACAGAAGTGCAACCAATGTAACCGAAAAAATCACATTCAACAAAATCATATCCTCCAATAACTTTCTCGCAATTTCCACCTAAAAATTCTTCTGTTGTGCAACTTCCTAACTCAGAATGTGTATAATCTATACCAGTATCAAGAATAGCAATCGTAATGTCTTTACCTGTCAAACATTTTTTCCCTTTTTTAGGGCATTTTTTTCCCTTTGCATTTAATTGCCAGACATCATCAGCATTAATCAAAGGAACAGAGTCCATTAAAGTTGCATTAACCATTAAATTTGGATAAACCGCCTTCACATCATCTAGTTGTTTTAGTTTTTTAGCTTCTTCTTCAGAGATGTCAAGAGCAATTCCATTAAAGACATTGGTAAATTCATTCATTATCTTGACTTCATTTTGTTTTACTGTATGGCCCCTAACTAAATTTTTGTTTAGTGTTGTTTCTATTTTATTTTTTAACTTATTGTTTTTGTCTTTTAGGTTGATTTTGTAATTTTTTATATATGAATCTAAGTTATCTTGTTGTTTGTCTTTTATTTTTTGTGCTCTTTCTTCTAGTACCGGTTTATCTTTGAATTGGATTATGTAACCATAATGTTTAAGTTCTTCTTGAGACTCGTCATCAGGTATTAAGCCTGCTTTGCCAGTTTTTATGTCGCAACCAATTAAGACAATAGTTAATGTAATTAACAGAACGAATCCAATAAAATATACCTTTTTTTTCACTTTATCCAAATATTTGGATGGGAAATATATAAATATTGCTAAAAATGCAGAACTAAAACCCATAACCAAATATACCCTTAAACAACTTTTACGTTAAATACGTACTTTGCTTCTTCTTCACCGTCAGAAACAATAACTTTAACTTTTTTGTTTCCTTCTGAGGTGAAGGTCCTTATTATTGCAGGCCCTGCTGTATGCTGCTCTAACAAGCCAAATTTCCAGGTGTATGTTAATTCCTGGTTGTCTTTGTCTTCTGCAACTATTTCGAACTTTACTTTTCTGCCTTTCTTAACAGTAAGACTTTTCTTGGAGGCTGCTGTTATTTTTGGTGGCCTGTTAACATTATAAACTGTTACATTTGCCTGTTTGGTTGTTTCAGCTTTACCGTCGCTTGCTTTGAAGTCTATTGTAAATATGTAAGAATGAGAGATTAAGGTATTGTAATCTGGTGTCCAGATGAATATATTATCCTCAATTGTTGAGTTTGCTGGCAGTGAATCAGAGCTTATCTCTATGGAATCGCCTTCTGGATCATGAGTGTATAGGGGTAATTCTAATTTCTCATTTTCGTTAATCTCTATGGCTTCAATTTCATTAAGTGTAGGGGGTCTGTTTACGTCATTAACTATTATTGTAACGTATTTTTCATCTGATAAGAAACCATCAGAGGCTGTTACTTTAACTTTATATGTTCCGGCATCATCGTAGTTTGTTGTGTATCTCTCTAAATCAATCCACCCTGAATATGAGTAAGTTATTTCGTCACCATCTTCGTCGTATGCTTCTGGTTCTATAATGACTTCTTCTCCTTCATTAACTATAATTTCCTGTATATCACTTAATACTGGTTGCCTGTTTACATCTTTTACTATTATCAATACGGATTGTGTTATTTCCTGTTGTTCGCTTTTTGCTGTGAATGTTATCTCAAATGGTTTATACAATAAATGGAATTTATCCAGTGTTTTATCTAGCGCATTTTCTTTCTTAACTGTATCATAGTTGGTTATCCATTCAAATTTATTTCCTTTTAATGAGGATCCAGGAAATGTCTTATCTGCAGAAAATTCTATTTCCTCGTTATCAGGGTCATTTGCTTCGAGCTCAATAGTAACCTTCTGGTTTTCTTTTAACCAGGCATTAGCAATTGGTTTAAATGTTAATGGCCTATCTTGGTCTATAACCACTATCTCAACGGCTTTAGAAGCACTAAATTCCCCATCTTTTATAGTTATTATACTTGTATATGTTCCTGCATCATCATATCCTGTCTGCCAGTGATTATCATCGCCTATTGGCTCTGATATAGTGTATTCAAGTTTATATTTTTCAAAATCCGGCAAGGACAATTCTACAATCTCCTGTTCATATACTGTTATACCATTGATACTATCGAATAATTCTGCTCTGTCAACCTCGTTTACTGTCAGGAGCCATTCATTTTCCTGCTCTTCTTCGCCGTCAGAAATAAGCAGATTTACTTTATACTGGCCTGCATCACTATAATCAGGATTGTAGGTGTAGGTTTCTTCTTCAGAAACAATTTTATCGTTGAGTTCCCATTGGTATGTTAATTCGTCTTTATTTAAATCAGATGCTTCTACATTAAAATCTATGCTCCCTCCTTCATCTACTGAGGGTTGTGTTTCTTCCGGAGTAAGTGAATCTATAGTGGGGGCTATATTTCTCTTTTTGATTATCAGTAAGACATCTTTAGATGTATCTAATTCGCCGTCTGAGGCTGTTACTGTTATTGTATATTCTCCTGCATCGCCATAGGTTGTCTGCCATTTTCCTTGTTCGTCTAATGGCTCTGAAAAGAAGTAGAATAACTTATCTTCATCTTCGTCAGTGGCTTTTGGCTTTAAGGAAACTAATTCGGTTTCGTCAACTGTCAGTGTCTTAAGGGCGCTTGATAAACTAATTGAAAGAATTAATAATAAAAAAAATATTGCAACCCTTTTTTTCACATTTATCCCCCCTTGAATTTAAAAAAGAACATTAAAAAAATAAAATTTAATGAAAATCTTTGGATTTTCATAATCTAAAAATTGTTTACAATTTTTAGTTATCCCAAGATTATGTCATCAATCACTGGTGGCCTGTTAACATTCTCTACTGTTATCTTTACTGTTTGGCTTACTTCTTCCTTACCATCTGATGCTGTAATTGTTACTGTGTAGACACCTGAATCATCGTAGGTTGTTTCCCATTCAAAATTACCGTCAACTTCCTTGAAATTATCATCGTCTATGCTGAATGTTAATTCATCTTCTTCATCCAAGTCTGTTGCTTCTGGCGCTAAAACAATTAGTTCAGTCTCTTTTACCTGGATATCTGCTATTTCATCTAAGATGGGTTTTCTATTGACATTTTCTACTGTTACTGACCATATCTTGCTTGCTTCCTCAACACTATCAGATACTGTAATCTTAACTGTATGCTGACCAGCACCATCATATCCTATATCATAGGTGTAACTTTTTTCAGTAGAGGCCTCATTTCCATCCAGCTTCCAGACGTATATTAATGTGTCTTTGTTTAAGTCAGAAGCCTTTACACTGAATTCTAACTTAGAGTTTTCGTTTGCTTCTAATACTTCTTCTATAGGAAGGGCTTCATCAATTATGGGTGGTTCTTCTTTTTTATTTACGATAATCAAAATATCTTTTGTTGCACTTAGTTGGCCGTCTGAAGCGGTTATTGTTACTGTATATTCTCCAGCATCGCCATAAGTTGTCTCCCATTTTCCATCTTCATCAAGGGGTGCAGTATAACTAAATTCCAGTTTATCTTCATCAGGGTCAGATGCTTTTGGTTTTAAGGAAATTAGGTCGTTTTCTTTTACAATAAGAACCTTGGCTCCTTCTGTTGGTCCTTCTTCAACAACTTCCTCTTCCGGTAATTCTTCTTCTATAATCTCAATAATTTCTCCTGGTTCTTCTCCTATGATTTCAATGATTTCTTCTGGCAGTTCTTCCTCTTCAACTATTTCTATATCTTCTATTTCTAGTTCTTCTTCTCCTTCTAGTATTTCTCCCATATCCTCTCCCGGAGGGGTTGGAGGTAATTCTATTTCTTCGATCTCTTCGATTTTTATTTCTTCTATAGGTATATACCCTTCTTCACCAGCAGGCTCTATGCCATAAAGTTCTTTTAGTTCTTCACAACCACTTAAAAGAAATATCCCTATCAACCCAAATATCAACATCTTTTTTATCATAAAAATCCCCTCCTTATATTTATTAGTTATAATGTTATTATTCTTTAATACACAACTCATATATAAACTTTATGGTAGTCACAAAAGAAAAAGTGTTGTCACTTATTTCTACGAATTTATTTTTTAGAAAACGAAATTAATCATTGGTAAAAGGTTTCGTTTTCTAATCTAGTAAGCGACTTATATTATAATACCCATAATTTGTTTCGCTTACTATTTTGGAAATGAAAAAAATGGGCCCGCGAAGATTTGAACTCCGGACCTCACGATTTCTACACTTTCGTTTTAGAACATTTGCGCTAAAGCGAAATGTATCAGTCGTGCGCACCACCAGACTATGCTACGGGCCCTTTAAAAAAAGCAAGCCAAAAATATTGGCTTGCAAACGCCCTAGATCAGACTCGAACTGATGACCTTGCGATTAACAGTCGCACGCTCCACCTGCTAAGCTACTAGGGCATAACCCTATAGAACTTCTATTTTGTTTATAAGTTTTTCGTTGAGCTTTGCTTGTTTTTATAATGTCCGTAGACCACATATCCAACAACCAATAAAAGTGCAGCTAAAATCAAAACCCACCAGAATGTCCTTTTCTGCGTGAATTGCTCTTCTATTAAGGGTATTGTTGCTATTTCGTAATCTCTTTGGTTGTAGATTATAATAGACTTGGCGTTATCGTAATATGGGAAGATTAAGGCAAAGTCTGTTTCATTCAGTATTAGCATGCCTCCTGACAGGCTTTTGAGTACTGGGTCGCTTAGGTCGAAGTTAAGCTTTAAAGGTATTTGGAATTTAAAAGAGTATAATTGATTGTTGTCCATTGATAGTATCTCTGCTGTGTATCCTGCTATAGGCTGAAGTTTTCTGTCAGGAGTATAGCCGCATTTAGTTACCTTATCCTTGTAGGTTACAACACCTTCGTTGTAATTAAAATTTGTAATAACTACTTTACTGCACTCTGCTTCTGCTATTACTAGAGGTATTACCAGGGTGAATAGCAGTATTAGTAATAATTTCATATTCATTTATTTTTCACCATATGCCTTTAATTTATTGATTATGATATTCTCATTTAATGGGCCGAATTGTTCTGTGTTTAAGGATCTCATTATTGAATTTTTTGTTGGCCTTGAGTATTTTTTTAATGAACAGCCATCAAAACATCCTGTTCCATTTATGCCGTACCATCCTGTACATTCCGGCGGAGAATCACAGTTGGGGTAATCATCTGCTTCGAATGCTATGTTTAGATAATATTTCTCATCAACATACTCATCCGCTAACTTACCAAAAAGATGCCCAAATTCATGCAGTACAACTAATTTGTTGTCAGCTGTGTTGATCTTTTCCATATTTGATACTGCGCTTGACCTTACAGGCTTGAGCAAATCTTTTATCCTGCTTCTGTCAACCAGGATGATGATATAATCATTAGGGCAGTAGGATGCTAATTTTTTTACTTCAAATTCATCACATTTTACCCAATCGCCAATTTCGCAGTTAAGATGTTCCAGGTTATCAATCCTATAGAAATTGAGCTTTTCTTTATTTGACTTAAAGGGTTCTGTTGTCAGGAATGTGTTAAGGTTCTTATTTGCGTCTTCCCTGAAATCATCAAATTTTGCATAACCATAAGGCAGGAATACAATATCTATTGAATTATTTGGGTGTGAATTGTATAGCAGGGATACGCAGTCAACCTCTTTTTCAGATGCTCTGAAGGTGCTTACCAGGGTTCTGTTTCCTTTGCTTGTCAGGCTTATTTTAGCTGTATCTCCTATTGTTTCCAGGCAAAGAGGGTTTTCATCTTCACTAAGTTCAAAATTATCTATTTGTATTGGTGCGAGCTTATCAAAAGGCTCGAAAAATATGTTTTTGTTTTCAAATTTATTTATTTCTGCAATCAGATTAAGATTTATAAAGGAAGATATTTCTTTATTCCTGTCTATCAAGCACAAGGTTTCTATTCCTTCCGGTACTGCAATAACTTTTTCATCTACAGAGCCATAGCTAAAGGCGCTTTGTTTTTTTATAACATTTGTTAAAGTGCTCTGAAGGTTGATTATTTCGATATTTCTTGATGTTTTTATCCAATTGATTATTTGTACTGCTCCAAAGATGAGAATCATAACAGCAACTAATCCGAAAAGGACTTGTACAACTGGTTTTCCTATTAGCTGGGCTTTCTTCAATTTATTTGGTTATTAGGATGGAGAATTTATAAATTTATTGAAAATTTCTGAATTTTCAAGAAATTTATTTGTTTTCAATAACAGCTGTAACGCTTCTTAACATATGTGCTGTTATCTTTACATTGTAGAATTTGTTTAATTCTAACCTTTCTTTAACGCCTACAATTAAGGGGTATGTTCCAATTTGCCTGCAGAATGTTGTGTTGCCGTCATAGATTTCTGCCCTAACATCCCTTAACACACTTCCAATGGGCAATAATCTTTTCAACATTGGCAAATCAATCTTCTGCCTTATTTCGTTTCTCCATTTCCAGTAATATTTTTTATTCTTTTTTATGAATTTGTTTTTGCATTCATTGTATAAGGGGGTTCCCTGAAAGATTGTTACTTGCCTTATGTTTATTCTTCTTAATAATAAGTTGTTGTCTAAGATTTTATTTAGCCATTTCATGTTTTCATTATGGGTTTGCTTTGTTTCTCCTTTTAATCCGAATAGAAGGTTTAGGCCTGGCAGGAATTTGGGCATTCCGTTACTTCCTTTTTCTGCACCATATTTGTTCAATATTTCAATTGCTTTGTATGTTTCTTCTGGTGTGGAGTTTAGGTTGTTTTCTTTGCAGACATTTTCATCAAAACTTTCTACTCCAAAAGCAGCTATGTTTCCTTCTGTACAGTATTTGACTATGGCTTTGGTTGTTTCTATTCCTTTTTCTGATATTACAGTTTGGGGGTTGACATTATCTATGTGGAGGGTAGTTATTTTTGGGAATTCGCTTCTTATTTCTTTTAACAGATTATTTATATCCGGATAAAGATATAGGTCAGACTGTTTGCCTAACCTGAAGTACGTGCAGCCTAAATTGTAAAATGCTTTTATTTCTTTTATTATGTCTTGACTGCTTCTGAACTCTAATTTATGCTTTAAGGGTTCTGTGCAGAAACTGCATCCTTTTGTTCTGGAACAGCCTCTGCCTGTTTCAATCTCTATTATTCTTTTTTGAGGTATTTGTTTTATTATTTCTGCTCCTTTTATGGCATAATCTTTTATTTCACCATATTTGAAATCGAAAGGTTCTATTTTATTGAATATGTCTAAATTATTCTTCTCCTGGAATTTTCCGCCTTCTAATTGTGTTCCAAATATTGCCGGGCCTGTTAGTATTTTTTCGCAGTTGAGGTCTTTGATTAATTCTGTAACCTCTTTTAAGGTTCCTGGGATAGCTGAGAGGTATTTTCCCGGAGTATGGATTCCTATGATTACTATTAGCTTTGTGGTTTGGTTTATGATATTCTGGATGTTGCTTATATTTTTAGTTAAGTTGTATATTTTTATATTTGTTTTATGGCTTACTTCTTTCTTTTTTTTGTCTAGATTGTAATATTTTAGGAACCTAAGGTCATCTATTGTTATGTAGATTACATCTTTTAAGAAACCTGCTATGTATCTTGGGTAAGTTCCTAAATAAGGGGGTACGCCTAAGCCTGCAGGCTCATCTGTGTAACAATCGAGTATGGTTATCATATTAGGTAGAATGAGGTTATTTTATATAAAGCTTGACAATTTTTGCTATATATGTAATCATTGTTGTATAAGCAAGAAGTAATATTACTGTAAGGAATATATTCTTATATGCAAGGTCCATTAAAAGCACTATTACTGTAATATAAGCTAAGGCAACTGTTATTTTTCCTATAATTATAGGGGATGTTTCATTTTTCTTCTTTGCGTATATGTTTTTCGCTACATAAGATATTACCGTAGGTATAATAAGAAATATAATCAAGTTTAGAGAAATGTATTTTTTTATGATAAGAAATGTTATAAGTATTGATAAAATAACTACGCAGTCTGCTGTTGTGTCAAAAAATGCTCCAAAATTTGTTTTTTGCTTCATTATTCTTGCAGAAAAACCGTCTAATGCGTCGCTTATAGCAATAACTGCGAATAGTAAGATTGCTATTCCTATTTTGTTATGAACTAAAGCAAGTATGAAAAAAGGAAGCAATAAGATACGGCAAAAAGTAATAATGTTGGGTATTGTGATTATACTTTCATTATTCATTTTTTAAATCTTTTAGAAACATCTTTGCTTTTACAAAATAATCAATGCCTGATATTACGGTTAATATTACTGCTACTAACATAAAATACCAGTTAAATGGAAAATTTATGAGAATAGCAACAATAGCAGCTATCTGGGAAAATGTTTTTAGCTTTCCCCATTTGCTTGCCTGTATGGTTATGTTTTTTGCGGATGCAGAGAGCCTTAATCCTGTTACTGCAAATTCTCTTGCTATTATTATGAATGCCATCCATGCAGGAACTCCCCTTCCAATCAGGAATATTAATGCTGCAGAAATCAATAATTTGTCTGCTAATGGGTCGATTAGTTTACCTAGTCTTGTTATTTCATCTCTCTTCCTTGCTATATATCCATCTAAGACGTCTGTTAAAGCCAATATTATAAAGGCGATAGCTGCAATATAATCAATATATTTAATTTTTACATATAGCAGAATAATAAAAATAGGGATTAGAAGAATCCTTAGAATTGTGATTTTATTTGAAAGGTTCATGGTGATATAGCTTCTGTTGTATTATTTAAACTTTTGGTTTAGGAATTATTTAGATATTCCATTAGTTTTAGAACAGCTCTTCTTCTGAATTTTTTTATTTCTTTGTAATCTTTCATTTCTCCATAGGTTTTTTTGCTATTCTCTGGAATGAAGATTGGGTCATGACCAAAACCATTTGTTCCTCTAGGTTTTTTTGCTATCTTTCCTTTTTCTGTTCCCAGAAAGTTTATTGGTTGTTTTTTAGGTTCGCAGTAAGCAACTGCTGACATATACATAGCTTGCCTGTTTTTTATGCCTTCCATTAGTTTTAATAATCCTTTTAATCCTATTCTTTTGTGGATATACGCAGAAGAGGTTCCTGGGAAGCCGTTTAATGCTTTTATGAACAATCCTGAGTCTTCAACAACAATTGGTTTTTTTAGCTTATCTGCTAATTGTTTTGCTGCTAATCTAGCGATTTCTTCCGGGCTGTCTGAGCGTAGTTCTGGGTAGTCTATAGGTAGTTGATGAACTTGTATTTTGGGTTCTAGAATCTGTTTGAATTCCTTTACCTTGCCTTTGTTGCAGGTTACGAAGTATAGTTTCATAAGTAAAAGGTAGAATAAGTTGTATTTAAACTTTGGGTTTGAACAAAAGTTAAAAGCTATAGGTTTAGAAAATCATCTTGGAGTTTACTATTAACTACTTTGTTCATGATAGTCTCATATAACTTAGTTCCATACTTTTTTGCATTCTTACCGACAACACCAATTATTGCATGATCTGGTTCAGAGGGGTTTTTCTTATGTAATGATTGTGCAAGATATGATTTTGGTTCAAATTCGCCTGTTTCGTGATTTAACACTGCTACAAGGTTACCTGCTTTTTCAGCAATATTTAATTCAATGGATACTGGCTGACTTTCATCATGATATAATCCCCTGCCTTTCTTTTTCTCAATAACCATGTAAGTTGTTTCAAGAGTATTTGTTTCTTTTGAATTCTTTCCCCCATATAATCCATCTTTACAAGATTCTAATCCATATGGTAGTTGTTCTTCCAGAGTTTTAATATAAGCCTCTACAGTACTTTTAGGAAAGAGATGGACTATTCCTTGGTGTGCTTTAAATTCTCGTTCTTTTGCTACAGCTTTCACTACTTTATCCAATGATTCTTCTGTTTCATGTCCTGCTACTAGTGATGGGTCTGTCATTTTGTTTAGTTTCTTTTATATAAAATATATAAGAACTAGAGTATGAATATTCGTACTAGTATATAAATCTTGTGTATTTGAGATATATGTATCATTTAAAGGAGAATTATCTATTTTTTTGATTATAATACCAAGATTTGAGGTATTTTTGGTATATTTGTATCAAAATTGCTATAGAAGTAGTTTATTTCTTAACAAGATCTAACTTGATGTTTAATTCTTTCAGCTGCTTTTCATCAACTTCTGAAGGTGAGCCGTCCATTAGTGATTCTGCGCTCTTTGTTTTAGGGAATGCTATTACTTCTCTTATGGATTCGTTGTTTGTTAATATTGCAACGATTCGGTCCATGCCGAAGGCTATTCCACCATGAGGGGGAGCGCCGTATCTGAAGGCATCTAATAGGAAACCGAATTTATCTTCTGCTTCTTTTTTGGATATGCCCAGAACTTTGAAGACTTTTTCCTGAAGTTCAGACTTGTGAATCCTGATTGAGCCTCCGCCTATTTCTACTCCGTTTAATGTTAGGTCGTATGCTTTTGCTTTTGCTTTTGCTGGCTCTTTTTCTAATAGTTTTATATCTTCATCTTTTGGAGAAGTAAATGGGTGATGGACTGCCATATGCCTTTGTTCGTTTTCGTCGTACTCTACCAAAGGAAAATCAGTGACCCAGACGAAACTATATGTTTTTTCTTTTATTAGGTTTAATTTTTTAGCCAGATTGCCTCTTAAAGCTCCTAAAGCAGCATTTACTATGAAGTGTTTGTGGTCTGAGACGAATAGTAATAAGTCTCCTTTTTTTGCATCTAATTTTTGGATTAATTCTTTTTGGAGTTTGTTGTTGAAGAATTTAACAACACTAGACTCTAGCCCTTTATCTGTCACTTTCATCCATGCAAGCCCTTTGGCATCGTAGATTCTGACAAAATCTATTAGCTGGTCAATCTCTCTTCTTGATAATGGAGAATTTTTAACATTAATTGCTTTTACAACTCCACCTAATTTGATATTGTCTGTGAAGACTTTGAAGTCAGAGCTTTTTACAATATCTGTTACGTTTATTAGAGGCAAGTCGAATCTTATATCGGGTTTATCTGAGCCGTATTTGCCCATTGCTTCTTCATATGTTAATCTTTTGAATGGTGTTTTTATGTCTATGTTCAGGGTTTTTTTCCATATGTCTTTCATTAATCTTTCATGTATTTCATATATATCTTCTTCATCTATAAAAGACATTTCTACGTCTATTTGTGTGAATTCCGGCTGTCTATCTGCACGTAGGTCTTCATCCCTGAAGCATTTAACTATCTGGAAATATCTGTCACATCCACTGACCATAAGAAGTTGCTTGAATAATTGAGGGCTTTGAGGGAGAGCGTAGAATTTTCCCGGGTTTACTCTTGATGGAACCAGGTAGTCTCTTGCCCCTTCTGGTGTTGATTTAGCAAGCATTGGTGTTTCTACCTCTAAGAAATTCTCTCTATCGTAGAAATCCCTTACTGTTTTTATTGCTCGGTGTCTTATTGCCAGGTTCTTTTGCATAGCTGGCTTTCTTAAATCTATATATCTATATTTTAAACGCATATCTTCGTTGGTTTCTATTCTATCGTCAACTTCGATTGGTGGTGTGTCTGCTTTATTTAGGATAGTTAATTCGTCGATGATAATTTCAATTTCTCCTGTTTTTAGTTTTGGATTTTCCAAGCCTTTGCCCCTTAATCTTACTTTCCCTTTAACCTGTATAACATCTTCTCTACGCAGATGTTCTGCTTCGGAATGGATTTTATTAGCATGTTTAGGGTCAAAAACTATTTGGGTTAAACCATACCTGTCTCTAAGGTCAACAAAGATAATCCCTCCATGGTCTCTCCTGCTGTTCATCCAGCCGCAGAGAGTTACTTCTTTCTTATTGTCTTTGTTGGTTAATTCTCCGCATGTATTAGTTCTTTTCATATGATTGTAGTTTTACAGAAGGATTTATAAATGTTATTGAAATCTTGGCTTTAGGATGATATTTGGTAATGAAATACTGTGGATTGTGTTGATGCTTGTTACTTTTGTGGGCATCATTCTAGCTTATAGGTTCTTTGGCAAGACAGGGTTGTATTGCTGGATGGCTATGGCTATAATCATTGCTAATATACAGGTTATGAAAACTGTTAATATCTTTCTTTGGGTAACTGCACTGGGGAATATTATTTATGGGACTACTTTTTTGGTAACGGATATATTAAATGAGAACTATGGCAAAAAAGAAGCTCGTAAGGCTGTTTGGGTAGGGTTTTTTATTTTGATTGCTGTTACAATTATTATGCAGATATCCCTTAAGTTTGTACCTGATGCTTCTGATAGCTTAAGTCCTGCTTTAGAGCAGATATTTGGCTTATTGCCAAGGATTGCTATAGCCAGCCTGACGGCTTACATAATATCTCAGCTGCATGATGTATGGGCTTTTGATTTCTGGAAAAAATTGTTTAAAGGAAAGTATCTGTGGTTAAGGAATAATTTCTCGACAATAACTTCACAGTTAATTGATAATGTTATCTTTACATGGATTGCTTTTGTAGGGTTGTTTGGGCTTTTTGGATGGGGGCAGGTTTTTGACTGGTCGATAATTACCCAGATATTTGTTGTTTCATATGTAATGAAGTTTGTTGTTGCTGCTTTTGATACTCCTTTTGTTTATCTATCAAAGGTTATTAAGAAGAAATATCTTAAGGATTAACCCAGCCATTCCTTTTTTAGTTTTTTGAAATTGTTTTCTTTTATTGAGTTTCTGATATTTTCCATTAATCTTAGAATGAAATTCAGGTTGTGGATTGAAGCTAATCTGAAGTAGGTTAATTCAGAGGCTTTGAATAAATGTCTGAGGTATGCTCTGCTGTGGTTTTTACATGCGTAGCAGTTACATGTTTTGTCAATGGGTTTTTTGTCAGTTTCATATCTTTTATTTTCAATATTAAATCTGAATTTGTTTTTCTTTGTTCCTTGTGCTTTTGGTGTAATGTAGACGTGGCCTCTACGAGCCCATCTTGTTGGAGCGACACAATCGAACATGTCTATGCCTCTTTCTACTGCGTTGAACAGGTCTTCAACTGCCCCTATTCCCAATAGATGGCGTGGTTTGTTTTTTGGTAGTAAAGGAATTGTCCATTTCAGGATATTATGCATGTCATCTTTTGATTTTCCTAATGAGCCGCCTATTCCGAATCCATCGAAAGGCAGCTTTGCCATGAATTTTGCGCTTTTAATTCTTAGGTCTTTATATTCTCCGCCCTGGACTATTCCAAAAAGAGCTTGTTGCTTGTTGTAGTATTTTAGGCATTCTTTTGCCCATCTATGGGTTCTTTGTAATGCTTTTGCTGTGTATGTTTTGTTTGATAAAGGAGATGTGCATTCGTCAAATGCAAAAATGATGTCTGAGCCTAGGTTGGATTGAATCTCCATTGAGGATTTTGGAGTTAGCTTTAGCTTATGGCCATGTATCGGATCTCTGAAACTTACTCCTTTGTCGTCGATATGTGCAAACTTTTTATGATTGACATGCTTATGCTTTTTGCTTGTAATGTCTAAGTAATTGTTTGCTATTTTTCCTACATTGTGCTCAATTGCAAAGCCTAAAGAGAATGCCTGGAAGCCTCCTGAATCAGTTACAATTGGCTTGTCCCAGTTCATAAATTTATGCAGGCCGCCTAGTTTTTTTATTATTTTATCTCCTGGCCTTAGGTGTAGATGGTATGTGTTTGCTAATACAACACCAGAACCTAATTTTTTAATATCATCATTATCAAGCGCCCTTATCGTAGCAGCTGTTGCAACAGGAATAAAAGCAGGAGTTTCAAAACTGCCTCTTTTAGTAATGATTTTTCCAATCCTTGCTCTAGAACTTTTGTCCTTTTTAAGAATTTCAAACTTCATTTCTTCAAATCATAAACAACTTCTTCTAACTTCTTTAAATTCCACTTTATAGAATCAGACTTTTTTCTTAGGTTTCCATTCCTTAAGTTAAATTTGATGAATTCTCCAAAGATTTCTTCAACAAAATCTTTTATTTTTATAACTTCTTTAGGGTTTTTGTGCGCTATAGTAACAGCTTTTCTTCCAAGCTCCCCTGTTAGGTCACAGATTCCCATCAGATAATCTGCTTCACTTACCTTAAGAGAATCTAACAGAGGAATCTTTCCATTCTTAATAAAACCATAATAAGCTAAGGCTTCAACGTATTCCTGGCATGCATCTGAATAAGCACCTTCATAAATCAGCCTCTTACCAGCAGAAGCAATCTTATCTAAACTGGCTTTTTCTTTCTTAACTTCAATAAGTAGCTTTGCAGCTTCCTTCATATCCTTCCTATGGATGGTGTATATTAATTGTTTTGAGAGCTTTAGAACGTCTCTTGCTTTTTTTATTAATTGCTCCCTGCTAGAGTCATATTTAGCTAGCTTTTCTCGTATTTTCTTGAAGTCTTGTTTGTTAATCATCTTATATTAGGGGTAAATTTAGGGGTATATAAAAAACTTCGTTTTTTATAATACTCAAACAAAGTTTGAGATATATTTAAAGTTTTGGAAAATAGGAGTCATTTCCGAAAGTTTTTAGAAATCCCCCCTGGGAATTTCTAAACCGTTGCGTTTTTCTGCGAAAAACGCAAAGTTTATATATTAAGTTAATCAGGGTTAGCTATATGGCTAGTGCGTTTAGGAATGTAATAGTGTTTTTTGAAGATATAGGATTATACGATGTAGTTTTACCATTTCTACTGGTGTTTACTATTGTTTTTGCTATACTTGAGAAGACAAGGGTTTTTGGGACAGAAACAATTGATGGGAAACAATACACAAAGAAGAATGTTAATGCAATAACAGCTTTTGTGATAGCATTTTTTGTTGTTGCGTCATCAAAACTTGTTGAGATCATAACTACTGTTTCATCCTATACAGTTATTTTATTATTGCTCTCGGTTTTATTCTTACTGCTTGTAGGTTCTTTTATGAAAGAAGGGGAAGGGGGATTTTTAAAAGGGAACTGGAATTATTTCTTTATGCTTATGATGTTTGTCGGCATTGTTTTGATTTTTATATATGCTTTAGGCTGGTGGGATATGATGTGGGACTTTTTCAAGTTTGAAACTGGAGGAGAGGTAGTTGGCTCCATTATTTTGCTGGTTATAATTGTTTTGTTCATATGGTAT
>SDBV01001468.1_pt1 | contig 35571 bp, 29 predicted proteins | sample 2277081 | NCBI WGS metagenome assembly SDBV01 (sample SAMN10402039, study PRJNA504765) | marine sediment metagenome | isolation source: marine sediment core GS10_PC15, 223 cmbsf | place: Arctic Ocean: Southern Knipovich Ridge | collected 2010 | reverse complement strand
GAACGCGATGCATTGTTTAAAGAGGCAAAACAGGTGAAAGATAAACTGATTGCTGATGCTAAAGAGACAGCCAAAGAAGAAGCGAAAAAGCTGATTCAGAATGCCAGGGAGGCAATTCAGGCGGAAAAAGCGGCTGCCATCAACGACATGAAAGAGCAGATGGCCATCCTTTCAGTGGATATTGCCGAAAAGATACTGAGGACAAAGCTGGAGGAGAGTAAAGCGCAAAAGGAATTGGTCGACAAGCTTATCAATGAAGCCGACCTGAATTAATTGAATAATTAATGGACGATGCCTCGAAGCTATGCTGAGAGGTGAGGCAATTAATAATTTTTATGAGCGAAAGTCAGATTTCAGTACGTTATGCAAAAGCACTGTTTCAGAGTGCTTCTGAACAGCAGAATCTCGAGAGGGTATATGAGGATATGGAACTGCTTTCAAATACCTGCAAGCTGGATGATTTCCAGTTCATGCTTGTTTTACCATCAATGCAGACAAGTCAGAAATACAAAATGGTGGGCTCGATCTTTGCAGGGCATCTGTCGAAGATTTCACTCTCCATGATCAACCTGGTGATAAAAAATAAAAGAGAATTGTATCTTCCTGGAATAGCCAGGAATTATGCGGATATGTATCGCAAAGCCATGGGGATCCGGACTGCAAAGCTGGTTACCGCACAGCCCGTTGATGATTCGGCCAGGAATGGCATCAAAGAATTAATCGGAAAAATGTATGATTCAGATGTGGAGCTTTCATCATTTGTTGATGAAGATATCATTGGCGGTTTTATGCTAACCGTTGAAAATCAACAGTATAATGCCAGCGTGGCTAACAGCCTTAAAAAATTAAAGAAAAAATTACTTCAAACCAGTATTGAAAATAAATAGCATATGTCTCAGATTAAACCATCCGAAGTATCGGAAATTCTAAAAAAGCAGATTGAAGGGTTCAAAAGTGAATTTGAATTTGAAGAGGTGGGTACAGTACTTCAGGTTGGAGATGGGATTGCCCGTATTTATGGATTGAACAATGTTCAGGCCAATGAACTGATCGAATTTGACAGTGGCGTGATGGGTATTGTACTGAACCTGGAAGAAGACAATGTGGGAGCTGTATTGCTGGGTTCTTCAGAGTTGATCAAGGAGGGAGATTCTGTAAAAAGGACCAATAAGATTGCATCCATTAATGTGGGAGAAAGTTTGCTGGGACGCGTTATCAATACGTTGGGCGAACCCATTGACGGGAAAGGTCCCATTTCCGGAAAAATGATCGAAATGCCCCTGGAAAGAAAGGCTCCTGGTGTGATCTACAGGCAGCCTGTGAGCGAACCTCTTCAGACTGGTCTGAAGCCCATCGATGCAATGATCCCCATTGGAAGAGGGCAGCGGGAACTGATCATTGGTGACCGCCAGACAGGAAAGACCGCCATCGCCATTGATACCATCATCAATCAGAAGGAGTATTACGAGAAGGGGGAACCTGTTTATTGTATTTATGTAGCGGTGGGTCAAAAAGGCTCTACAGTTGCCAACATCCTGAAAACGCTTGAGGAATCAGGGGCCATGGCCTATACGGTTATTGTTTCTGCTACGGCTTCGGATCCGGCTGCCCTGCAGTATTATGCACCTTTTGCCGGATGTTCTATAGGGGAGTTCTTCAGGGATACGGGAAGGCCTGCGTTGATCATTTACGATGACCTTTCCAAGCAGGCTGTATCATACCGTGAAGTTTCTCTGTTGCTGAGGCGTCCTCCGGGAAGGGAAGCCTACCCGGGTGATGTATTCTACCTGCATTCCCGTTTGCTGGAGCGTGCTGCCAAGATCATTCAGTCGGATGAAGTAGCTAAAAAAATGAATGACCTGCCCGAACAGTTAAAGCCACTTGTTAAAGGAGGGGGGTCCTTAACAGCACTCCCTATTATTGAAACACAGGCCGGAGACGTATCTGCGTATATACCAACCAATGTGATTTCAATTACCGACGGACAGATTTTCCTTGAATTGAATCTTTTCAATGCAGGTGTACGACCTGCCATTAATGTGGGTATCTCAGTATCCAGGGTAGGGGGGAATGCCCAGATCAAGTCCATGAAGAAGATTGCGGGTACCATTAAGCTTGACCAGGCACAGTTCAGGGAACTGGAAGCCTTTTCCAAGTTCGGCTCTGATCTGGATGCAGCCACCAAGGCTGTGCTGGATAAAGGGCGCAAAAATGTGGAAATCCTTAAGCAGGACCAGTATTCCCCCATGGCTGTTGAAAAACAAATTGCGATTATTTACTGTGGAACCAGAGGGTTATTAAGTGAAATTCCGGTGAATAAGGTGAAGGAATTTGAGAGCGAGTTTCTTGACTATATGGAACTGAAGCATAAGGAAACACTTGCTGCACTTGCTCAGGGAAAACTGTCTGATGAGATCACAGCTACCCTTGAGACTGTAGCCAAGGAAATTGTCGAGAAAATTATGTAATTCCACATGGCAAATTTGAAGGAGATACGGGAAAGAAAGGCCTCTGTGGCCTCCATCATGAAGATTACCAGTGCCATGAAGATGGTTTCTGCGGCCAAACTTAAAAAGGCCCAGGATGCCATTGTAAAATTCAGGCCGTATGCAGATAAGTTGCAGGAGATTCTTTCAAGTGTGGGAGCCAGCATGAGGGAGGACGAGGATAACCTGTATGCCATGCAGCCTGAAAAAGAACGGATATTACTGGTGCTGATCACCTCCAACCGGGGACTTTGTGGTGCCTTCAACTCAAATGCAATTAAGGCCACCATTCAAAGGGCACTCTCCCGGTATGGAAACCAGATGATGGCCAGGCAGGTTGATTTTATGGCCTTTGGAAAGAAAGGAAACGATTTCCTTCACAGGAAGGGTTACAATGTAATTTTTAATGGGAGTGATATTTTCGATGACCTTACATTTGACCGGGTGGCTCCGATGGCTGCAATGGTCATGAAATTATTTACTGAGCGGGAATACGATCATGTGGATATGATATATAACCGCTTCAAAAATGCAGGAACCCAGATCCTTACCGAAGAGCAGTTTCTTCCAATCCGGATCGATGACCTGGCCGTGGGATCATCAGTCTCTTCAAACGTGGATTATATCTTCGAACCCTCCAAGGAGTACATTGTAACGGAACTGATACCCAGATCTCTTAAGCTTCAGTTTTACAAAGCCATCCTCGATTCTAATGCATCTGAACACGGGGCCCGTATGACCGCCATGCACAAGGCCACCGACAATGCGACGGAACTCCTGAAGGAATTGAAACTGCAATTCAATAAGGCGCGTCAGGCATCCATCACCAACCAGATCCTGGAAATTGTGAGTGGCGCGGAAGCATTGAAAGGGTAGACTTATCCCATCCTTCCCCATATGTTAAATTGCAACGTGCTTGTATGCTACGCATAAAATGCCATGTTGCATATTTAACATTTGCTTCAGGATGGGTATCTTTACTCTTGAAGGCTTCATCCCCTTTCTCAGATATTATTTCCGCGTCTGCATCCAGGGGACACGCTTGTATGTTTAAAGGGATTGTAAAAGAGGTACCTGACGGAACGGAACGAAGTGAGTTTTGTAGTACCGTTTAACAATCCCTTTAAAAATATATAGGAGGGATGTTCACTAATATTCATCCCAGCTTTTGATGGAGATATCTTTGATTTCCATCTTGCAAATGGCGTAAATGAATGCAGATGCCAGCCGGGCATTGGTGATCAGCGGGATATTATAATCGACAGCACCGCGCCTGATGCTGTAATCGTTGGATAGTTCGTGCGATGAAAGGTCTTTTGGAATGTTAACCACAAGGTCTATCTTTTTTGCTTTCAGGTAGTCCATCACATTGGGTTTCCTCTCTTCATCGGGCCAGGCAAGATCAATGGAATCGATCCCGTTCAACAGCAGGAATTCATGGGTGCCGTGGGTGGCGAAAAGCTGATATCCTTTATCGACCAGCATCTTGCATGAATTCACAAGTTCAACTTTTGAACGCATATCTCCGGTAGAGAGCATAATGTTCTTTTTCGGGATGGTGTAACCAACCGACAGCATGGCCTTAAGGATGGCTTCATAATAGTTGTCGCCTATACAACCCACCTCGCCGGTAGAGGACATATCAACCCCGAGCACAGGGTCGGCCATTTTCAATCGGGAAAATGAAAACTGTGGCGCCTTGCATCCAATATAATCCAGGTCAAAAATTGATTTATTGGGTTTTTCGACGGGTACCTTTAACATAATTTTTGTGGCCTGATCGATGAGATTTGACTTCAGGACCTTTGAGACAAAAGGCATACTGCGGGAAGCCCTCAAATTGCATTCGATAACCTTGATATCATTGTCTTTGGCGAGTAATTGCATGTTAAAAGGTCCCGAAATTTCCAGTGCGCCGGCCAGTTGTCTGGCTATTTTTTTTATCCTTCGTACTGTTTCAAAATAGATTTTCTGAGGCGGGAAGACAATGGTGGCATCGCCGGAGTGTACCCCGGCAAACTCCACATGTTCTGAAATTGCATAGGAGAATAGTTCTCCTTCACGTGCCACAGCATCGATTTCAATTTCCTTGGCCTGTTCGATGAATTCTGAGACCACCACCGGGTATTGCTTGGAGACCCTGGCAGCCAGGGTAAGAAATCCTTCCAGTTCTTCCCGGTTGGATACCACGTTCATGGCAGCACCGGACAGCACATAGGAGGGCCTTACCAGCAATGGAAAACCGACAACATTCACAAAATCATAGATATCATCCAGGCTGCTTAGCTCCTTCCACCGGGGCTGATCGATCTCAAGCTGGTCGAGCATCATGGAAAACTTATGCCTGTTTTCTGCTCTGTCAATGGATTCAGCTGAGGTCCCAAGTATGTGAACTCCACGGTTATGCAACCTCATGGCAAGGTTGTTGGGGATTTGCCCGCCCATGGAAACGATAACCCCTTTTGGTTGTTCAAGGTCATATATATCCATAACGCGTTCGAACGAGAGTTCATCAAAATAGAGCCTGTCGCACATATCGTAATCGGTGGATACCGTTTCCGGATTGTAATTGATCATGATGGATCTGTACCCCTCTTCATTGACCGTTTTCAGTGCATTTACACTGCACCAGTCAAATTCCACACTGGATCCTATTCGGTAGGCTCCGGAACCAAGTACGATTACTGATCGCTGATCCCGACTGAATTCAATATCATGTTCATTTCCACTGTAAGTGAGGTAGAGGTAATTGGTCTTGGCAGGGTATTCTGCTGCCAGGGTGTCGATCTGCTTCACGCTGGGGAGAATATTGCGCTTTTTACGATGTTCCCGTACTGTAAGAAGGTTTTCGGTTACATCCCCCTTCATGACCAGGCGTGCCACCTGGAAATCACTGAATCCTGCCTTTTTGGCTTGAAGCAGTAATTCATCATCCAGTTTTTCAAGCGAACTGATCTGCTCGAGACGGATCTTCAGGTCAAAGATATTTTTGAGTTTAAAGAGGAACCATTTGTCGATCCGGGTAAGATCATGGATCCGGTCGATGGAATAACCCTCCTCAAATGCCTTTTCAATCACCAGGATCCTCATGTCGGTGGGTTCCGACAGCTCTCTGTCAATGTCCCCTATCTCCATTTCATGGTTTCCCACGAAACCATGCATCCCCTGTCCGATCATTCGTGTGCCTTTCTGGATCGCTTCTTCGAAAGTACGGCCAATGGCCATTACTTCACCCACCGATTTCATGCTGGAATCGATCAGTCTGGAAACTCCCTGGAACTTATTGAGGTCCCAGCGGGGTATCTTACAGACAATATAATCAAGTGCGGGTTCAAAAAATGCAGAAGTGGTTTTTGTGATGGAATTACGCAGCTGGTGAAGACCAAATCCCAGCGCCAGTTTAGCGGCCACAAAAGCAAGTGGATAACCCGTGGCTTTGCTTGCCAGGGCTGAAGAACGTGAAAGCCTTGCGTTAACCTCGATGACCCTGTAATCTTCCGAATCGGGATCAAGGGCATATTGTACATTGCATTCTCCAATGATCCCGATGTGCCTGATGATATCGATGGATAATTTCCTGAGCTTATGGTATTCACTGTTGGTCAATGTCTGGGAAGGAGCCACCACAATACTCTCTCCCGTATGGATTCCCAGAGGATCGAAGTTCTCCATGTTACAGACGGTAATACAGTTATCGAACCGGTCCCTCACCACTTCATATTCTACCTCTTTCCATCCCTTCAGAGATTCCTCCACCAGTATCTGGTGAGAATATGAGAATGCCTTTATTACCAGTTTATCAAGATCATCCTCATTGTAGCAAAAGCCACTTCCCTGCCCTCCAAGGGTATAAGCTGCCCTGATGATGATAGGGAAGCCCAGTTTAACTGCAGCCTTGTGTGCATCCTCAGCGGAAGTCACCGCGATACTCCTGGGTGTTTTCACGCTGATTTCGTCCAGTTTACCAATAAACAGCTCCCTGTCCTCTGTATCGATGATGGCCTGCACCGGGGTTCCCAGGACCTTTACATTGTATTTTTCCAGTACTCCTGACTCATGCAGCGCCACTCCGCAATTGAGCGCTGTCTGTCCTCCAAAAGCAAGCAGGATCCCATCCGGTTTTTCTTTCTCAATGACTCTTTCAACGAAATCGGGCGTTACCGGGAGGAAGTAAATTTTATGAGCTACATCTTCAGAAGTCTGGACCGTGGCTATGTTGGGATTGATAAGCACTGTAAATACTTCTTCTTCCCGAAGGGCTTTCAGGGCTTGTGATCCCGAATAGTCAAATTCACCTGCTTCACCGATTTTCAGAGCTCCTGATCCGAGGATCATCACTTTCTTGATCTGGTCGTTCATAATGATGGCCTAAAATACCTTTAATAATGCGGATCGAAAATAGAAAAAAAAGCTGAAAGATTTGCACGGAACCGGATAAAATGTATAAATTTGCACTTCAAATGTATAAATATACATATTACAATGAACAACAGGAATGAGCGATTGATGGAAATCCGGAGGATGATCGGCAGTCAGAACATTTCAAGTCAGGAAGTGCTGATGAAGTTGCTTGAAAAGCAGGGCTATGAATTGACCCAGGCTACATTGTCAAGAGATCTTAAATACCTGAAAGTTGCAAAGATGCCTGACGACAGGTCCGGATATGTGTATATCCTTTCTGATAAGGACCATGCTGTGGAAGATGTGGATCATTCAGGATCGAGATTCAGTGGATTGATCTCCATTGATTTTGCACAGGGGATGGCTATTTTAAGGACCCTGCCCGGACATGCCAGCAGCATTGCGTACACCATTGACAGCCTGGATGCCTATGAAATTGCTGGAACCATTGCCGGTGACGATACCATTCTCCTCATTCCACGGGATGGAGTATCCAGGGCAGATTTAATCAATCTGTTGAAATTGAGAATGCCGGGACTGATCCAGGAAAGAAGCAAGTAAAATTAGTAATGAATGAAACAGGATATAGAAATTACAATAGCATCTGCGGCGCACATGAAGTATTTGCCGGAGGTTGAACATGCGTTGCTGGAAGCATCCTTTCAGAAGGGAACAGGAATTGCAGTAAGGAGCAACACTTATCTTACCGAGAAGATAATGGAAGGAAAAGCTGTGATTGCATACAGCAAGGAGGGCAAATGGGCAGGATTCTGCTACATTGAATCATGGGGGCATAACAAGTACGTGGCCAACAGCGGTCTGATTGTCGCTTCAGAATTCAGAGGCATGGGGCTTGCAAACGAAATAAAGAAGCGGGCACTTGAACTCTCCGCTGAATTGTTCCCGGGAGCGAAACTTTTTGGGCTTACCACAAGCCTGGCAGTGATGAAAATAAACAGTGGGCTGGGTTACAAACCGGTTACTTTTTCAGAGCTCACCGATGATGACCAGTTCTGGAAAGGATGCGAGACCTGTCCCTATTACGATATCCTGGTGAGAACAAAGCGGGATGATTGTCTCTGTACAGCAATGATCATGGATCCGGCAGAAGATAAAAGAGTGAATGGAAAAGCACAGTTATCCGGGAAGAACATCAATATTAACCACACCTGATTAACAGTCAATATGAAGAAGAAGAAAGTATTATTGGCCTTCAGCGGGGGACTGGACACAACGTTTTGTGCCATATACCTTGCAAAGGAGAAACAGATGGAAGTACATTCGGCCATTGTAAATACGGGTGGGTTCCAGACAGAGGAGCTGGAGCAGATCGAAAGGCATGCAAAGCGGCTGGGTATTGTTTCCCATAGGGTACTTGATGTAACAGCCGATTACTATAACAGGTGTTTGCGGTATATGATTTTTGGCAATGTGTTGAGGAACAGGAGCTACCCATTGTCGGTAAGCTCTGAAAGAACTTTCCAGGCCATTACTCTTGTGAACCATGCAAAGAAATACGGCTTTAGTCATATAGCCCATGGCTCCACCGCTGCCGGTAATGACCAGGTGCGGTTCGACCTGGTGTTCCAGGTGATGGCTCCCGATATTGAGATAATCACTCCCATCAGGGAACTGACGATTTCCCGGGAAGATGAAATCGAATACATCCGTAAGGAAGGAATTGATATGGACTGGAGCAAGGTAAAATACTCCATCAATCATGGTATCTGGGGAACCAGTGTTGGTGGAAAGGAAACGCTGACTTCCACAGATGAACTTCCGGAAGAAGCATATCCCACTGCCATGAAGGAAAGCGGCTCAACAACTTTAACCATTGGATTTGAACAGGGTGAACCGGTGAGCCTGAACGGTGAGCTTTTTGAACCCCTGGTGGTGGTTAAGGAGCTGGAGGAACTGGCTGCTCCATGGGGTGTCGGGAGGGATATCCATGTGGGAGATACCATCATCGGGATCAAAGGGCGCGTTGGATTCGAAGCTGCAGCTGCACGGATCATCATCGACACGCATCTTGCACTTGAAAAACATGTTCTTACCCGCTGGCAGCTTCACTGGAAAGAACAGATCGGAAACTGGTACGGAATGTTTGTCCACGAGGCCCAGTACCTGGAGCCGGTAATGCGTGACCTGGAGGCATTCCTGGAATCATCCCAGAAGAATGTGACCGGCGAGGTCACGGTCCGTTTGAGGCCATACAGTTTTAAGGTGACCGGAGTTGATAGCCCGTTTGACCTGATGGATGCATCCTTTGCTTCCTATGGAGAGGTGAACAGGGCGTGGACTGCCGCAGAGGTGAATGGGTTTACCAGGATCCTGGGCAATCAGCAACGAATTTGGTATGCAGTCAATGGAAGAGAAGAATAACTGGATTTAAGAAAAATATTGAACGAATGAAAAAAGTTGGAATCATAGGTGCCGGAAACATTGGCTGTGCTATTGCGAAGGGCCTTGTTACTTACAGGAAGATCGACCCTTCGGATATATACCTGTCACGGAAGAAAATGAAATTGTTGTCCGATTTTGAAAAGCAGGGATTTATGGTCTCGGACAATGAAATGCTTGTTTCAAAATGTGACGTTGTAATTCTTGCTGTGCTTCCGGGCCAGGCAAAGGAAGTTATTCTTGAGATAAGGTCCCTGTTGAAAGAGGGAAACAAAACCCTGATAAGTGTTGTGGCTGCAGTAACTATCCAGGAAATACAGGAGTGGAGTGAGAATGCGGCACCGGTGGTCAGGATCATGCCCAATACTGCAGTGGAATTAGGAGCCTCCATGACCTGTATTGCCGGTGAGCATGAGGAATCGATTGACCTGGCAAATGATCTTTTCAAACCAATGGGTGAAACAATGGTGATTAAGGAACAGCTCATACCGGCTGCAACCGTTCTGGCAGCATGTGGGATTGCCTTTTTTCTCAGGATCATCAGGGCAGTATCCCAGGGAGGGATACAAATTGGATTTCATGCGGAAGAAGCAGGGAAAATTGCTGCTCAGACTGCAAGGGGAGCTTCCGAACTACTGATGCAAACAGGGCATCATCCGGAAACTGAAATTGACAAAGTTACCACACCCCTGGGATACACCATTGCCGGGCTTAATGAAATGGAGCATTATGGATTGAGTTCAGCCATGATCAAGGGGATTGTTAAATCATATTCAGGGATCAGTGCCCCGAAATGAGTACGAAAATAAAACATACAGATCTTTTGTTGAAGATGCTTTCTATTCCTGCATTAAGCCGGAATGAGCATCAACGATCGGGTTTTCTTGAGATTTATCTGAAGGATCTTGGTTTGCATGTCACAAGGATCCATAACAACCTGCTGGTTGGAGATCCCGGGATTGATGATGACAGACCGCGTATTCTTTTTAATTCGCACATGGATACAGTCTCCCCGGTTGAAGCCTGGGAAAGCGATCCTTTCACACCCCTGATCGACGGCGACAGAATCATTGGATTGGGCAGCAACGATGCAGGTGCTTCGGTGGTGACAATGATTGCCGCATATCATGAAATGTATTCCACACTGCAGGGGCAGGTGAACCTGATGCTCCTGATCAGTGCAGAAGAAGAAGTTTCAGGATCAAATGGCATTTCATCTGTGCTGGACCGGTTGGGGAACCTGGATGCGGTTGTAGTAGGCGAGCCCACAGGGATGCAACCTGCTGTGGCAGAAAGGGGATTGATGGTATTGGATGGAGAGGTCAGGGGAAAAGCAGGTCATGCTGCCCGCAGTGAAGGTGAAAATGCCATTTACGGGGCAATGAAAGATATTGAATCCATTGTTGACCTGGATTTTCAGGATAAATCTGCCTGGCTTCCGCAACCCGGAGCCCAGGTAACGATGATTTCCGCAGGAACCAGCCACAATGTGGTTCCGGATATCTGCAGGTATGTGGTGGATGTGAGAAGCAATGATAAGTATGGAAACAAGGAAATGCTGGAGCTTATCCGCTCGGTATGTATGGCTGATTTAAAACCACGTTCCACACGGTTACAACCCTCTTCTCTCAGTGAGGATCATTTTCTCATGGAGAGCATCAAAGCGTGCGGATTACATCCATTTGGTTCATCGACCCTGTCGGATATGGCCCTGATCCCGTTCCCTGCTGTGAAAATGGGACCGGGAGACTCGGCACGGTCTCATACAGCCGGAGAGTACATTCTGAATGGTGAGTTGGAAGATGCGGTGGTGATCTATTGTAAATTCCTGAATTCAATGAAAGAGATACTGACCGACATATCTTTTAATAAAGGGCACCTCTAAAAACTGGTTTTGTAATGAGAACGAGCGAAAAAGGAAATAGCAAGGCGGAAGGCAAAATATTCCGGAACCGTAGCCGCAGCTACTGTGAGGAAAGATTTTGTCTGACAACGCTGCTATTTCATTTTGTAGCCGTTCGTAATAGAAACTAGTTTTTAGAGGTGCCCTAAAGAGAAGGAACAACTTTAAAGCGGGGACAAATCATGCAATTGTGGGATAAAAACATTTCAACTGAAGAGAGGATTCTGGCATTTACAACAGGAAAAGATCCCATTTATGATCTGCAACTGGCGCCTTATGATGTGATGGGATCCATGGCTCATGCCATCATGCTTGCTGAGGTGGGATTGATCGAAAAGGATGAGGCGGGAGCCCTGGTTGGGGAGCTTGTCAAAATATATGAAAAGGCAGTCCGTGGAGAGCTTGAACTGGAATCAGGCGTGGAAGACATCCATTCACAGGTGGAGATGATGCTCACTGCAACGCTGAATGATCTTGGAAAAAAGATACATACAGGCCGGTCGAGGAACGACCAGGTCATGGTTGATATCAAACTCTTTTTTCGCGACCAGATCAGGGAGGTGGCAGAGCAGGTACTCTCCCTTGGAAAAGTGCTTGGCCGGCAGGCCGGATCGAACCGGCAGGTATTGATTCCGGGGTATACCCACATGCAGGTGGCCATGCCTTCATCGTTTGGATTGTGGTTTGGTGCATATGCAGAAGCACTGGCTGATGACCTTAGTTTCATGCAGGGTATCTATTCGGTAGTCAATCAGAATCCACTCGGATCGGCCGCTGGATTTGGTTCATCTTTTCCGGTAGACCGGGCGCTGACAACCCGTCTGCTTTCATTTGAAAACATTCATGTGAGTTCGGTTAATGCCCAGATGAACCGTGGAAAAACAGAATGGTATGTGGCAACCGGGATCAGTGCCGTTGCTTCAACCATAGCCCGCCTGGCAATGGATACAGTGTTGTTCATGGGTCAGAATTTTAATTTCTTTTCCCTGCCTGACGAGCTTACCACCGGATCCAGCATTATGCCTCACAAGAAAAACCCGGATGTACTGGAACTGATCAGGGCAAGATGCAACCGGCTATCCCAGGTCCCATCTGAAATTACAGCTGTTACGGGAAACCTTATTTCAGGGTACCACAGGGATTTTCAGATCCTGAAGGAGATCATTCACCCGGCTCTCGAGGATTTGAAAAACTGCCTGTCAATGATGCAGTATGTGATGGAGCGAATCAATGTTAAAAAGGATATCCTTGAGGATTCAACCTATCAGTATATATACTCCGTGGAAGAAGTGAATAAGAAAGTGCAAGAAGGAACTCCTTTCCGGGATGCTTACCGGGAAGTGGCATTGGAGATAGACAAGGGCCGTTACAGGCCTGGCCGGGAACATTCCTATACACATCTTGGAAGTATTGGGAATCCCGGCATAAAGAAAATTATGACAAAGCTGAAGCACGCATATGGTGCATTTCACTTTGTCGACACTTCAGAGATAGTCGATGCATTGAGTAATTATTATGGAAAGCGATGACACACAGAAAATATTTAAAAGAGAAAAAGAAAATCGTGATAAAAGTGGGCACCAGCCTGCTGGCATATGATAATGGTAAGATCAACCTTCAGCGCATGGAGAAACTTGTGAGGGTAATTGCAGATTTGCATAACAGCGGCAAAGAAGTGATCCTTGTATCCTCGGGAGCTGTCGCGGTTGGAGCGGGTATGCTTAGGTTGGAGGAGAGACCGTCTGACCTTGTGAAGAAGCAGGCACTGGCAGCCATAGGCCAGGTGGGTCTGATCAGGTTGTACCAGAAATTCTTCGATGAGTATAACAAAACGGTGGCCCAGCTGTTGCTGACACGCGACGGTATAGAGAACAGCCTGCGCCGGAAGAATGCCAGAAACACCTTGCTTGAACTGATCAATATGGGGATTATCCCTGTGGTGAACGAGAATGATACGGTCATTACCGATGAGATAGAGTTTGGAGACAACGATACCCTGTCGGCAGCGGTGTCCACATTGATTCAAGCGGATTTGCTGCTTATCCTGACCGATACCGATGGAGTGTTCACCTCCGATCCACACATCAATCATTCGGCCCGGAAAGTCCCCAAAGTTTTAAAAGCCAGTGAAGATCTGAAAGATATTGATGTGAATGGCTCTTCAAAACTGGGATCGGGCGGAATGGGTTCCAAAATTGCCGCTGCCGAGCTGTGTCGCGAACACAATGTGGACGTGGTTATTGCAGATGGCACAGATCCCGCCACCATTCTGGATGTTCTGGAGGGCAAAGACCTTGGGACGTTTTTCGTAAGTGAAGCAACAAATCAAAGGGCAAAATAGAGAAATGTTAGAGCGTTAGAATGTTAGAGCGTTAGGAAGTTGGGAAATAAGTAGTTAGAAAATTAAGAGTATGGAAGAGTTGATTGAGATAGGGAAGAGGGCGCAGCGGGCTTCGGTCCAGCTGGCCAATTTGAATACCGAACAGAAGAACAAAGTACTGTTGCTGGTTGCGGATCTGCTGGAAAAGCACGCAGAAACAATCCTTGCAGCCAATGCAAAAGACCTGAAGGTGGGCAGGGAGATGGAACTGAAAGGTGCCATTGTGGACAGACTGACCCTTTCCGGGGACAGGATAAGCAGTATTGCTGAAGGGTTGAGGGAGATCGTTCAACTGGAGGATCCCATCGGGGAGATTGAACAGATGAAAAAGCGCCCGAATGGATTGCTTATTGGGAAAAAAAGGGTTCCGCTGGGGGTGGTGGGCGTGATCTATGAATCGAGACCCAATGTCACGGCCGATGTGGCCGGCCTCTGTATAAAGACCGGCAACGTATGTGTTCTCAGGGGAGGGAAGGAAGCCTTCCAGTCAAACAATGCCATTGTGAAGATCTTCCACGAAGCTATTGAACATTGTGGTCTTGATCCCAATATGGTACAACTGGTTCAGAATATCACCAGGGAAAGCGCTGTGGCCATGATGAAACTGGACGTTCTGGATATCCTGATCCCAAGGGGTGGGGCAGGATTGATCCAGACAGTGGTTCAGAACAGTACAGTTCCTGTGATTGAAACAGGAGTGGGCAATTGCCATGTGTACGTTGACAATTATGCGGATCTGGAACAGGCGGTATCCATTGTATACAATGCAAAGACCCACCGTCCCGGTGTGTGCAATGCAGCTGAAAGTCTGCTGGTCCACGAAAAAGTGGCTGAAAAAGTACTGCCCGCCATCGGGAAAGTCCTTTCTGAAGGAGGGGTCGAGATCAGGGGTGATGAAATTACCTGCAGACTGATCCCCGAAGCAAAAAAAGCTGTGGAAGAGGATTGGGGTACAGAATACCTGGACCTGATCATTAGCTCGAAGGTGGTGGGATCTGTTGAAGCTGCCGTGGACCATATCAACAAGTATGGAACAATGCATTCGGAAAGCATCATCACCGAGAATTACAGCCATGCCCAGTATTTTCTTGACAGGGTGGATGCAGCCGCTGTCTATGTGAACGCTTCCACCAGGTTTACCGATGGTTTTGAATTCGGGTATGGAGCTGAAATCGGGATCAGTACCCAGAAACTGCATGCCCGCGGACCTATGGGATTAAAAGAGCTTACCACAAATAAATATGTGATTTACGGATCCGGACAGATCCGTTGATGCGGAGCAGCCATTTAACTTTACACTTTCAGCCTTGCACTCTTCTCAATGTTCTCTAAAAAAACATCGAAAAGGTGAGCTGTGTCGGTGGGGCCACCTGAGGCTTCCGGGTGGAACTGGGTGGAAAAGAAGGGCTTTTCAATGTGTTTCATCCCTTCGTTGGTATTGTCGTTGAGATTGATAAAAAGGGGTTCCCAACCATCGGGCAAGGTGTCGTTGTTGATGGCAAAACCATGGTTTTGGGAGGTGATGTAGGCCCTGTCCGAACCGACCTCCAGCACGGGTTGGTTGTGGCTCCGGTGTCCGTACTTCAATTTATAGGTGTCTGCACCTGCGGCCAGGGCCATCAGCTGATTGCCAAGGCATATCCCGAATATGGGGGTGTCTGATTCAAAGGATTTTGCTAGGGTCCGGATGGTGGCATCACATTGCTTGGGATCGCCCGGCCCATTGGAGATGAACAATCCGTCGTACTGTTCCTGACTGATGTCATAATCCCATGGTACCCTGATCACTGTGGTATCCCTTTCCAGCAGATAGCGGATGATGTTGTATTTCACCCCGCAATCAAGCAAGAGGATCCTGTATCTGCCATTGCCATAAACCTTCTTTTCGCCGATGCTTACCTGAGCCACCAGGTTCTCCAGATTCGGATTGTACGATGCCGGTTCCTTCTGATCAAATACAATTTTTCCCAGCATGGATCCTTTCTCCCGCAAAAGTTTTGCAATCATACGGGTATCTACATCGAAGAGGCCCGGAATCCGGTTCTGCTTCAACCAGTCGCCCAGGCTGCGTTCGGCGTTCCAGTGGGAGTATTCTGCGGAGTAGTCAGAAATAACCAGGGCTGAAATATGCAGTTTATCGGATTCAAAAAACTTGTACAGGTCGTTTTCCGAATCTTCACGGGGCACTCCGTAATTACCAATGAGTGGATAGGTAAGCACCAGGATCTGGCCTTTGTACGATGGATCGGTAAGGCTTTCCGGATAGCCGGTCATGGCTGTGTTGAATACAACTTCACCGGCTATGCTCTCTTCATAGCCAAAAGATTTTCCCGCGAATGTGGATCCGTCTTCAAGGATTAATTTGATGGGTTTGAAATCCATTTGATGGTTGAAAGGTTTTAAGAATCTATTTTAATCAGGTTATTAATTATTTGTTCAGCCTGTTCTGGTGTGATGCGCTTGGCAATAATTTTTTTATCGTGGTCCAGGATAAACAGCTGAGGATAACTCTGCAGGTTATACAAACTGCGAAACTCATTGCTGTAAGGACTCCAGCAATTGATCCAGTCATACAGTGAATGCTCATTTATAAAGTCCACCCACATCTCTTTTCCTTCAATGGTATTGAGAACATGGACGCTGATTACCTCAACCCCTTTCTCCTTCAACCTGGAGTATACCTGAAACAGGGCAGGTGTTGTTTTTTTACAGTGTCCGCAATCTGCTTCCCAGAAATAAAGAATGGTAAACCGGGCATCAATGTCATGGATAAAGAAATCCTGACCAATGTGGGGATCCCTTTTGATCATGGTATCCTGCGCAGCCATCTGGAAATGCTCCGGGGGGATCCTTCGCATGATCACGTTGGGTGCTTTCTGACCTATCAGCGAGGGTTTGTTTTTCTCAAGGTTATCATTCAGCTTGCTGATGAATTCCTGATCGCTCCAGGTGGCATCGGGGATGTAATAATTCTCAGCAATGTGGAAATAGACCACATCCATACCCATGAACTTACTCCCGGCGAAATGGTTGAAGAGGGTGATGAGCATGTAGCGGTAAAGTTCATCCTCAATACGGGCTCCCTCAAGCAGGTAATCCACTGCAATGATCAAAGAATCGGGGTGCTGAGCAACCGCACGGGTAAGGTAATTCTCAATCTTCCCTTCATATAGCGGAGTGTGCAACAAACGAATGTCAAAAGGATCAAAATGATCCAGGTAGTGATTCCTGTAATAAAAATACCTGACCGAATCATCGTTCCTGCGCTCTCCGGTAAGTAACTCTTCCGGTGGAAATTGTTCCCGGGTTGCACCTATGAATGTACTCACAAACAGCGAAGCATGGTCTGACATGATGCGGTCCATGTACCCTTCCATCTCCCGGTTGATCTGTTTTTGCCGGTCACGCACTTCAGCGGAGTCAGCTTCTGTAGCAGCATCAGCAAGAAGGGATTGCTGCTTCTCCAGTTCACCCCTTTTCTGCTGAAGATAGATTTTATATGTCTGGAAAATACGATTGTTTTCCGAGCCCTCAAATTCGATGCCAGAGCTTAGATCGCTGGTATCAGCTTTGATGGAGAGTTCCTGGTCTTTGCCAAGCAACAGGTCAAAGTAATGCGTGGGACTAATATAGATCAGGTACAATCCACCCTGGAAGGTTTCCTCTCCCTCAAAGACTCCTTTCCCTTTTGAATCAAGGACCATGGTGTCTTTTGGGATCATTCGGGAAGTGAAATATTCTCCAAGGACCAGGGTGTCGCCGGAGAGCCCTTCCATGGTGATTTCAATTCGGTATCCCTGCCCGGACAGGTTGCTGAAAGTTATTAGAAGCAATACAGATACAACGGAAAAAACCCCCCTAAGAACAATCATAAATAGCCTCTTTTTTGAACCGGTCAAAGTTAATGATTCTATTTTAATAGATATTGTTCAATCACCATGCCAATCTTGATCTAAATTCATTAACTTGTTCTGGAGAATTGATGGATAACTATTCAGTACACAGATGTATACACTGCTTGAAGCTCAAAATCTGGTTGAGAAACATATACAAACCTTTTCCATTCCCGATACTCCACGGGAGTTATATGAGCCTGTAAAATATGTACTTTCTCTGGGAGGTAAACGGATCAGACCCGCTCTTGTTCTGCTGGCATGTGATCTGTTTTCGGGAGGTGTTGAGGCAGCCCTGATGCCTGCTTTAGCCATTGAGATCTTTCACAATTTCACCCTGTTGCATGATGATATCATGGACCGTGCCGAGATCAGAAGAGGCAATCCCACGGTTCATGTGAAGTACAATGAGAATGTAGCAATTCTTTCCGGCGACGTAATGTCTATCCTGGCAAGCAGGTTAATGAATCAATCCCCGGGAGTGGTGCTCAGTACAGTTCATGATATTTTCACCCGGACTGCCATGCAGGTATGTGAGGGCCAACAGCTTGACATGAATTTCGAGGAGAGGCTGACAGTATCTGAGGAAGAATACCTCACCATGATTGAATTAAAAACGGCGGTCCTTATTGCAGCCAGTTTAAAGATCGGAGCCATTCTCGGCGGATCTTCCCAGAAAGATGCAGATGATCTTTATGATTTTGGCCGGAACCTGGGCATTGCTTTTCAACTTCAGGACGATCTGTTGGATACATACGGTGACCCTTTAATTATTGGAAAGAGCCTGGGGACAGATATTGTGGATAATAAGAAAACCTTTCTGATGATTGAAGCCCTGGAAAAGGTTTCAGCCTCCCGGAAAACAGAATTGACAGGGTGGCTTACGAAAAAGAATTTTGACAGGGAACAAAAAATCGGTGCGGTTATTTCTATTTTTAATGCTCTGAAAATCAAGGAGATTACCGAGAGCCGGATCAAGGATTTTTATAATGCTGCACTCGCAAACCTCAGGCATTTAAACAGGCCTGAAGAACGAAAAATCGAATTGTACAATTTTGCAGCTTTCCTGATAAACCGCAACAGGTAAGGATTAACCAATAATTCCCAGCTCCAGCATCAATTCATCCTGGTTGAAATTTTGAAGCAACAATTTCATCTCCTCTACCTGGAAGAGGATTTCATTGATTTCCCGCTGGATGGATGATTTATGCCGCGGTTTCATGGAATTATAGTAATTAAACTCCCGGACCATGGTTTTATAATGCTCAGACAGGATCTGGTTGCCTTTTTCCATTTCGCCACAAAGGTAGTACCCTTCAATGATCCCTTCATGATGAATGGTGCCACCCTTCCTGTCGGGCAGGGTGATCCCGGTAATGTACTGGTCAAACGGAAGCACGCTGGATGGAGCCAGCTCCATGCAACGATCAAGTACTTCAACCGCTTTCTCTTTTTTACCTTCTTCAAGAAGCTTGAGAGCCAGGCGGGTATGCAGACTTCTGAACCGTATGACAGAGAGTGTTCTTATGGTATAGTAATCCAGCTGCACATCTTCCTGGTTCATCCTTCCCCATTCAAAGGTATTTATCAGCCTGTGATAAAGGGTATCGGTATCAATGTCACCCATGACAATGATGCTTTCATAAGGCGTTTCCACCGGGACAACCCTGTAAGCCAATCCTTCGACACGGTAATTCTTTTCCAGGCCAAGCGATCCGTCAAATCCACCGGAAGTATAGTATATGGGTCGCTTCCATTTGTTGGAAGCAAGAATATCCAGCTGTGCCAGGGTGCCTTTCAGAATCTGTTCATTTGGCTTAAGCTGGAACCGGATCTCCTTCAACATCCTGTCAGCATCCCGGGTTCTGATGGTTCCGTTGGAAATATTTTCAGCAGAATCAACCGGGAGGATCATTTTCTGTGTGGGGATGAAATTCACCTTTTCGCCGGTCCTCAACGGTAGTTTGGTTCGGGGGTTATCACTTTGCACAAAGGACAGGATATAATCCAGGGTTGCCCAGCGTTCATTCTCTTTGATATAAATGGAATTGTTGGTACCTACCCTGTATTGGGATTGAGGCATGGAAAAGGCCAGGGGTTCCGATTCATAAGCTTTCCACCTCATCTGGTCAATGTACCATTCCATATTGAGCAGCATCATGTTCACAATGCGCACATCCGTCCTCACACCTTCCACATCCTGTACATACCATAATGGGAATGTATCATTGTCACCCACAGTGAACAATATGGCATCTTTATCGCATGAATTGAGATAATTGCGGGCAATATCCCTTGCCGTATATCTGCCCGAACGGTCGTGATCGTCCCAGTTTACAATGGCCATCAGCATGGGAACAGCTAAAAAAGTGATTGCTACAGAAAGAATGGCCGGCAGGTTTCCCTTGAGCTTCGATTGCAATAACCGGGCTATGCCTGCAACACCAATTCCAATCCAGATACTGAAAGCATAAAAAGAACCGGCGAAAGCATAATCTCTTTCCCTGGGCTGGTAAGGGGTCTGGTTGAGGTAAATTACTATGGCAATACCCGTAAGAAAGAAAAGACTCATTACCACCCAAAAATCCCTGGCATTTTTATCCAACTGAAAGAATAGTCCCAGCAATCCAAGAAGCAAAGGAAGGAAATAATAGGTATTCCTGGCTGGATGATCCCTGATGCGGTCGGGGAGGTTTTTCTGTGAACCGATCCTGGCAGAATCGATCATCGCTATCCCGCTGATCCAATTGCCATTGATCACATTTCCATGTCCCTGGATGTCATTCTGACGTCCTGCAAAATTCCACATGAAGTACCTGAGGTAGAGATGCCCCACCTGGTATCTGACAAAGAATTCAAGGTTGTCAAGGTAGGTCGGATTGTTGGGATCCTTTATGGTGCCAAATTCAGTATAAGCCTGCTTGTGGTTGGCTTGCCGGCTGTAAATGCGGGGGAACAAAACCTTGCTGCCTTTCATCACAAGCTCGGGCTTCCATTGAGCAATTTCATACTTGTTTTGTTCCTTATTCAGCACATAAACAGGCTTTTTATATTCAATGTCTTTTACCTCTGCATTGTATAGATACCCACTAACCAGTGGACGGTCCCCGTATTGTTCACGGTTCAGGTATGAGAGCAATGCAAATACATTTTCGGGACGGTTCTCATTCATGGGCGGACCGGCCAGTGACCGTATGACGATAAGTGCATAAGAGGAATATCCTATGACGATCACCGTAATGGAAACAAGGATTGTATTCCAGAGTACATTTTTTTTAATGAAATGCGTTCTGTATATACCGTAGATCAGTGCACCAAGCAACAGGGCCACATAGATGACCACTCCTGTGTTGTAATGGAATCCAAAGGAATTGGTAAATATCTTTTCCACCACGGTGGCAACTTTCACGATTCCGGGGATGATTCCGTACATGATCAGCAACAACATCACTACAGAGATCCCTACCGCATAGACGACTCCCTTTCGGGTTACCTGATATTTTCTGAAGTAGTAGACCAGTACGATGGCAGGAATGGCCAGCAAATTAAGCAGGTGCACACCTATTGAAAGGCCGATCAGGTAAGCGATCAGGATCAGCCACCTGTTGGCACCAGGCTCATCTGCAATGTTCTCCCATTTGAGAACGGCCCAAAAGACCACAGCGGTGAACAGTGAAGATGTGGCATACACTTCGCCCTCCACCGCAGAGAACCAGAATGTATCCGAAAAGGTATAGGCCATCGTTCCCACGAATGCTCCGCCCAATATTATGATCATATTGGATCTGGTGTAGTCCCCGGAGGATCTGATCACCATCTTCTTCAACAAATGCGAGATGGTCCAGAAAAGGAACAGGATGGTGAAGGCGCTTGCAAATGCAGAGACTGCATTGATCATTTTAGCCACGTTTTCTGTGTCTGATGCAAACAGTGAGAAAACCCGGCTAACAAGCATGAAAAGAGGAGCTCCGGGAGGATGACCCACCTGCAATTTGTAAGAACTTGCTATAAATTCACCACAGTCCCAGAGACTTACCGTTGGTTCGAGGGTGAGCAGGTAAACGATAAGGGCGGTGGCAAAACTTAGCCAGCCCAGAAGAATATTAAATTTCTTGAATTGCATAGGATTCTAATGATCTATCAGTGTTATGATTGCCGCAAATTTAACGTTTTTAATTTTAAAAGTATTGACAGATTCAGAAATGGAACATATATTTGTGGTTCACTAAATCCAAATGTCATGACTTTAAAAAGTATGAACGACCTGGATCAAACACTCTACACGGACTATCCTGAATTCGAATACGAATACGCCAACATCAAGGAACCAGAGACCTTACCTCCTGACAAACAAATCCTGATAGTGGGACTTGATCAAAGAAAGTTGGACGGGGCACCCATCACCTATATATCAGGCTTTATTGGCAAACGCATTGATTTAAGAAAAATCGAGAATGAGCTTCAGGGTGTTTGTCGCACCTGTGGATCTTCAAAGATGCATGACATTGTCTTGAAAGGAGATGTTCGCAAACGTGCATATGTCTACTTGCGTTCTCATGGTTACAGTGTGAAATTTGCTGAAAACTAACCTACACATACATTACCTATCTGGCAAAGGCAGGGTGTCCATCATCCTGCTTTTGTTCGTTTTGGCAAGTCTGAATGCACAATTTTATGAATATGGTCAGGATGCGGGTACACTGAGGTGGGAACAGTTCAACACCCCCAATTATCATGTGATCTATCCAAAGGGAGTGGACAGCCTGGCACAGGCCTTTGCCAGCCGGCTTGAGTATTTTTATCCTTACCTGGGCAAGCCACTGGATCATAAGCACAGCCCAATCCCGGTGATCATTCACAATGAATCAAGTTTTTCAAATGGTGTATTTGCCTGGGCACCAAAGAGGTTGGAAATTTTCACCAATCCTGATCCGAATGGCTATCACCAGGATTGGCTGACACAGCTGGCCCTTCATGAAGGCAGGCATGTGGTACAGATCGATAAATTGAACCAGGGGATCACCAGGGTGCTCTCTTATGCGGGTGGCGAGCAGGTGGTGGGTGCGGTGGCTGCATTTCTTCCTTACTGGTACCTGGAGGGAGATGCTGTAGACGCAGAAACACGGCTGTCAGAAACGGGTCGTGGAAGACAACCATCTTTCGAAATGGAACTAAAGGCTCAATTGCTGGAGTTGGGTCACTTATTTTCTTTCTCCAAGGCGACCATGGGCTCTTATAAGCACTATATTCCCAACCATTACAGGCTGGGATACCTGATGGTACGGTATGGCCGCCTGGTCTATGGGGATAAATTTTGGGTTGACTTTCAACAATATGCTGCACGAAAACCCTACCTGTTGAATCCCACCTTCTTCAGCATGAGGCAGTACGGGTTGAAATCAAAAAAACAATTCTACCAGGAGGCACTGAATAGATACAAACAACATTGGTCCGGTATGGCTTCCCGGCGTGAGATTACTCCTTTCCATGACTGGACCAAAGACCGGGGGCGTCATTTCACCAGTTACACTTTTCCCCATTACATTTCAGGTTCAATGCTGTTTGCATATAAAACCGGAATGGATCAGATACCAGAATTCATTTTTTTGGGAAACAGTGGTGAGCAGCTGAGCATCTTTCGTCCCGGATTCCTGAGTTCGGGACGGATCAGCTTCTCGGGAAGTTACGTGGTATGGGATGAATTTGTTCCTGATACACGTTGGAGCAACAGGAATTATTCGGTGATCAGGACCTATGAGATTGCTACGGGAAAAGTAAAGAACCTGGGGCGTAAAACCAGGTATTATTCACCTGCCGTATCAAATGACGGATCTCGCATCGTTGCCATTGAACAATCGGAAAATCAACAATTTCGCCTGGTCCTGCTTCAGCTTGACGGGACCGTAATTCAGACCATTCCATCACCCGGAAATCAATTTATTCAGCATCCGGCCTGGATGGAGGCAGACTCCGCACTGCTGGTGATCCTGTCTGGAGAATCAGGAAAATCTTTTTACAGTTATTGTCCCGGATCACAAAAGTGGCTTAAGCTTTTTGATGCAGGTTTTGATGACATCTCCTTTCCCGTTGTGAATGGTGACAGAATCTTTTTCAGTGGAACATTCTCAGGAATTGATAACATCTATTGCCTGGATATGACAGAGAATGAAACCTATCAAATTACTTCATCCCGGTTTGGTGCTTTTTATCCACAGGTCTCAAATGATGGGAAAAACCTGGTCTATTCCAATTATACCTCAAACGGATATGCCATAGCCAGTCTGACTTTGGAAAAGGGATTATGGAAACCTCTGGATGAGGCGCGGGATCATTCAGAACAATTGAGTTACCAGCAAACTGACGAAGAAAAGGAAATAGCAGATGGAGCTTTGGGACCCGATACGGTTGAATACCTTACACGCAAATACAATAAAGCACTACATCTTTTTAATTTTCATTCATGGCTGCCATTGTATGTTGATTATTTAAATCCGGAGTTCAGCCTGGATCCTGAAAACCTGCCTGTCAGCCTTGGGTTATCGGTAATATCTCAGAACAGACTGAGCACAGCGGTCAGTCAGCTGGGGTATGAGTATAAAGACGGAGATCATATGTTTCACTCGGGCATTCAATTAAAGGGCCGTTATCCTGTGGTGAACCTGTTGTTCGATTATGGTGGACAACCCGATGTTCTTTTGCTGGACGAAGGCGATTCGCTGACCGCCCTGCCAGATGATCTCAGGTTCACGGTGCAGACCTATGTGCCGCTTCGATTCAATACTGGGAAATTCCTTTCTGTTGTACAGCCCAGGATCGAATACAGTTACAGAAGAGACATCCAGTATGTTGACAGTGAAGAAAGTTACAGGACAGGGGCACATTATCTTTATTACAGCATGTATGCATCAGCATACCTGAGAAAAGGGATAAAAGAGATACTGCCAAGACTGGGTGTTACAACTTCTCTTGGATATTATCATGCTCCTTTTGATAACCAGGTATATGGTTCGGTTGCCAGGGCAGGTATTACCGGGTACCTGCCGGGGATCTTGAAACATCAGACCATCAGGGTAGCCATTAACCATCAGAAACAATATCCATTAAGCATGTCCCGTCCGGCTTTCATCAACCTCATGGGTTTACCCAGGGGATTGCACGGCATTTTCGGGGAAATATTGACCAGGTTCAGCATTGATTATGTGCTCCCGCTTCTCTATCCCGATGTAGAAATTGGCTCTGTTCTGTATCTGAAAAGAGTCAGGGGGGGAATATGGGCCGATCACATGGTTGGCACCAATGTGATTATCCAGGATCCGCAACCCCATTATGTGAATAAAAACTACACCACCTATGGTGTTGATCTGATCGCAGATATGAATCTTTTTAGGATCTCTTTTCCCCTGTCAGTCGGCGGCAGGATAACGTTTGAACCTGAAACCGGGAGAACTGGTTTTGAGTGGATCTATACCATCGACATCAACTAGTCTTTGCAAGAAAGCGCAAATACTGCGTTACTCTCGTGTTGAAAACGGTCATTTACAATAGTAAACTCCCTGGTTCTCAACACTTCAAAAGCCTTGTATTTGGTGCTTTCTTATCAAAGACCTTAAAAATTTGCAGCTTTCTTTCAAACATCAATTAGTGCCTCGACAGGACATTAATTGCCCGAGCTGAATTCTTTGCTGATGGTGAAAAAACCCGGATAAGACAGGGTCTGTCCACCAATGAGTACACTGGGTTTTATCTTCATGCTTAAACGTGTCGGTTGTCCACCGGCATCCATCAGATTCAATGCAAAATTGAGCATGGTACGGGGTGAATCACCCTCAAGATAGTCGAACAGATCGGTCCTGATACCGATGGGGATCATGGAGCGACCTCCACCCGGAGCCACTTCGATTCTTTCACTTACAACACCTGTGGCCACCTTGATATCGTCTATGAAAGCAATCCATTCAATGGAGTTTACCGCTGCAGTCGCCGTTCCCGGATTTATTACCTCCACATTTACTGTGATGGCAAAGGGCAGGGTGCCTTTCAGGATATTTGATGCTATGATCTGTCCATCCAGGAAACTGAAATCTGAGAAGGAGCGCCTGCTGCTGATGTCAATTCCGCAAACTGAAGGATCCTGAACTGAATGAAAACTGAACTCGCATTTGGTAAGAGCTGTTAGTTCGGATAGTATGGCACATCCGGAAACCAGCAGGATTGTTGAGGTAAAGATTATAAGCTTTCTCATGGGTAAAAGCGATTTAATTTGAAATAGAAATATAATAATTTTTTATGAACGGATCATGCGTGGTTTAGACCTAACATCTTAATTTTGTAACCTGGTGGAAGATATGTTTTCATATGGATGGAGGGGCTTTGGAAGGTTTATAAAGGAAAACCTGGTGGCGATCCTTTATACGCTGATTTTTCACCTGGTGGTATTGATCGTCCTTGTATTTGTGAGGGTGGAAGGATTAAAGAGGGACCAGGAACTTGGAATCAAGCTGGAATTTGAAGAAAAGACCATAGAGGAGATCATGGCTGGCGAGGAGGCAGAGGTACCTGCCGAGTGGATTGAACAGATTATGCGTTTAAGGGAGCAATCCAGCAACCGGGCTGTCAATCTGAATGCCGAAAATCAATTCAGTAAAGATATCTCCACAGATGACTATGTGCAAGACCTTCTGGATCAAATTGAAATGGCCAGGAACCTGGAGGACCGTGAAAAACTGGAGGAGTTGCAGTCAATCCTGGCCTCTGCCGATTATGTACCCCCTGCCGACGAAACTACGGAACAGGATGCCGCTGATTTTACCGGGCCAACCACCATCACCTACGAGTTCATTGATGAACCGAGGAAACGGGGCAATGTGATGCTGACTATTCCGGTGTACCGGTGCCAGGGATCGGGCCTTGTGCGGGTGAAAATCACAGTCGGACGAGATGGTTATGTCCTGGATGCTGAAATTAAACAGCCCATTGAGGGTGGAGACAGGGTCTGTTTTGCCAATGCGGCCCTCGCTGCAGCGCTCTCATCCCGATTCAGAATCGAGATAAACGCCCCGGAAAAACAGCGTGCAATGATTACCTATACTTTCATCGCGCAGTAGTGACAAACAGGCGATCGGCCGTTCGGGCTATGCCTTCAATGTCCTGATCAAGCATGCACCTAAAATGCTTTTTCGGACAATGTTGGTAACCGATCTTCGAACAAGGCCTGCATTTCAGTCCGGAAACCTCAAATTGGACAGAGGAAGGATCAGCCTTGTAGGGGAACATGCCGAATGCGGGTACAGTGTTGCCCCAGATGGTGATGATCTGCTTGTTAAAAGCAGCCCCGATATGCATTAAACCTGTATCATGTGTGATCAGGACTCCGGCTTGCTGAACAAGGGAGGCCGATTGATGGATGTTATATTTTCCACAGGTATTCAGAATTAATTTTTCCGGAAGTCCGGCAGAAATGATATCACCGGTTTCCTTATCTGTGGGCCCCCCAAGTACAATGACAGGATGAGAGAGCTTCTCACATAATTCTACAAGTGAATCAACAGGAAGTCTTTTTGTATGGTGTTGGGCTCCGATGGCCAGGCCGATGTAACCGTTCTGAAATGCTGACGGAAGGGATGACATATCGATCCTGTCCCGTTCCGGTATGAAATAATCAAGCCCCGCATCATCTTTGCCGGCAATAAAAGTACGGATGGTTGCCATGTTCCTGTCCACCATATGCAGATCAGGAAGCCGGTTCAGTTTGAAATTTACATAGAGCCATTTTTGTCTGTTCAGCTTGTTCACTGAAAAGTCCATCCGCTTTAATCCATATTTGATGCGTGCAGTTCGGGTATTGTGATGCAGGTCAATGATGTAATCAAACCCTTCTTTTTTTAATGCTCCTATGCATGCTTTCATATTCCCGTCATAGGAATGGATTCTGTCAATATGGGGATTGGCTTCAAGCAGGGATGCATATGCAGATTTAGTCAGGAAATGGACTTCTGCATTTTCAACCTGCTGTTTCAAATGGCGCATCACAGGTGTGGTAAGAAGGATATCACCTATGGAGCTAAAACGGACTACCAGGAATTTAACCATTTAAACCAGGTCCTTGAAGAAGAGTAACAACGCAAACCAGTATTCTGAATTGTTTTCGATTTCCGGACTGAGCGAAACAGTTCCTCTGCCACCTTCTCCCAACAGTGGTTTAAAAAGGGTTATATATTGCTCATCCAGGCCTGATGCAAGCTGAGTAACATATGAAAACTCGGAAAGACTGGATGTAATGAAAACAGGCTTTTTTAAATTGGCGATTGTATCCTGGATATTGATGTAGGGAAGAAAGTATTCGCCGGGACTCATTGCCACCACTGCCCTGACGATGTCATTTTCACCGGCTACTTTGAGGCTCAAAGAACCATTGGCCCCACTGCCGAAAAGGATCACTGGCTGACTGGACTTCTTAAATGCATATTCGATGGCCGCCAGCATATCCAGCTCAATGTCATTCACCGCATTGGGACACTTGATTTCCCTGCATCGTTTGGCTGTTTCGTTGGAAATAAAACCCTGGCTTCCACCATTACGCAGATCAACAGCCAGACAGTTATAATCCATTTTGCATAAGCGGCGGGCAATGGTCTGGAATTCTCCCCGGCTGGATTCCTGTTCATGAAAAAGGAGAATGTAGGGATTGTCGTCAGCAATGATATACTGATCAGCTGTAACTTCAAGACCATCAGATGAAGTGAACGTGATTGTATTTTTTCGGATCACGTTAAAGGAGCTAAAGGCCACGATTGTAATAAAGGTACTTGCTATTAAAAAAACCTGCGGCGAAATGCTCCTTGTAAATCTATTTCCTGTTTGTTTCTGCAAGAACTATGATTTTGTTATTTTTAGCTTCGATGACTCCTCCGTCCACATCAAAAAAGGAGGTCGTTCCTTTGTGATCAATGATTTTTATTTTTCCTTTATCCAGTGTAGAGATTATGGGGGCATGATTCCTGAGAATCTCAAATGAACCTTTGGACCCGGGAACCTGGACAAGATCCACCTCCCCTGAGTACATTTGATGATCCGGTGCAATAATTTCAAGCAACATAAATTACTGTTCTTTGATTTCTGCCAGCATTTTTTCTCCTTTCTTAATGGCATCTTCGATGGATCCTACCAGGTTGAAGGCTGCCTCCGGATATTGATCCACCTCCCCATCCATGATCATGTTAAATCCTTTGATGGAGTCTTCGATGTCAACAAATACCCCGGGGATACCGGTAAACTGCTCTGCCACAAAAAATGGCTGAGACAGGAACCGGGCTACACGTCTGGCCCTGTGAACCGCCTGTTTGTCTTCTTCAGAAAGCTCATCCATACCCAGGATGGCAATGATATCCTGTAATTCGGTATAACGTTGCAACAATACTTTGACTCGCTGAGCGGTGTTGTAATGCTTCTCACCCACAATTTCAGTTTTAAGAATCCTTGAGGTCGAATCCAGTGGATCCACGGCAGGGTAAATTCCCAGTGATGCAATTTTTCTGCTGAGTACGGTTGTAGCATCCAGGTGAGCAAAAGTGGTTGCCGGAGCCGGGTCAGTCAGGTCATCAGCAGGTACATATATGGCCTGGATAGAAGTGATGGAGCCTCGTTTGGTGGAGGTTATTCTTTCCTGCAAGAAACCCATTTCAGTAGCCAGGGTTGGCTGGTAACCTACCGCCGAAGGCATTCGGCCCAGCAAGGCTGACACCTCTGAACCAGCCTGTGTGAAACGGAATATGTTATCCACAAAGAAGAGAATATCATTTCCGCCACTATTCTCATCACCATCACGGAATGATTCGGCCACAGTCAGACCGGATAGGGCCACAGTAGCCCTTGCTCCGGGAGGTTCATTCATCTGACCAAAGACCAGGGTGGCCTGGGATTGGTCGAGCAGTTCATGATCAACCTTATCCAGATCCCAGGATCCTTCTTTCATGCTCTTCTTAAACGCTTCTCCATATTTGATTACACCCGATTCGATCATCTCCCTGAGCAGGTCATTCCCTTCCCTGGTTCTCTCTCCAACACCTGCAAACACAGAGATGCCTTCATATTGTTTAGCAATGTTATTGATCAGCTCCATGATAATCACCGTCTTTCCCACACCTGCGCCACCAAACAGACCAATCTTACCTCCCTTGGTATAGGGCTCCAGTAGATCAATCACTTTTATACCGGTAAAAAGTATTTCTGATTCAGTGGAAAGGTCTTCAAAGAGTGGTGGGGGGTTATGTACCTGGTATCCATCGCTGTTGTCAACCGGACCGATCCCGTCAATGGCCTGTCCAACCACGTTCAGCAACCGGCCTTTTACGGTTTCTCCTCTGGGCATTTTGATTTCTTCACCTGTGGCTGTTACCTTCAAGCCGCGCTGAAGTCCGTCTGTGGAATCCATGGCAATGGTTCTTACCGTATGTTCACCTATATGCTGCTGAATTTCAAGGATCAGGGTGTGCCCATCTGATCTTTGGATTTCAAGGGCCTCATGAATACTGGGAAGATCGCCCCCTGTATCTTCAAAACTTACATCGATTACAGGACCGATCACCTGTATGATTTTTCCAACCATTTCTGACATTAAAAAATGTATTTAATAAAGTAAAAAAGTAATATTTTCAGCAACACAAATTTAATACTTTTTTAACGGGAATAGCGGTCAATAGAGCAAAAAGTTAGAAGAGCAAAGCTAAAAGTTATAGAAGGATGCACACAGATTTCCTGCAAGTTTGAAACATATCATAAGGAATGACGTAGAATCATTAATCTTTACACAGAAAGGTTGTAAGTTTGAAAGTTGAAAATCTGAAAGCTCGATTATCCGGACCTATGAGATACATCTGTTCCATTATTTTTCTGATGTTTTTTCTCAATTCGCACACTTTTGCCCAGGTTCACAGGATTGGGGGTGGGTTATCCTTTGCTTCCGGAGCTGAATTCAATTCGGGTGAGACTGGTAATCCGGGACTTGTCTTAAAGACATGGCTGGCAGTTAATAAGCGGAACACCCTCCATATTGTACCCTCCATCTCCGCCTATAACCGTTACAAGCTTGAAACGGGATATATGATCCTTACCAATTATATGTTTCACGGAGACCTGAATGTCCAATATGCTTTTTTCCAGGAAGGTACTATGAGGGCTGTTGCATTTGGCGGAGCAAACTTCACTTACCTGGTCTCTACATTTGAGCCGATTGTAGTGACTGGTAATGAGACCCTTTCTGATGCCCAGGATTATGCCATAGGCGGAAACGCGGGTGCGGGTCTGGAATTACGTATGGCACCCAATTGGGACTTTAACGTTTCGGGAAAATATCTGTTTTCCAAATACTCCCAGTTTATCATTTCAGTTCAGGCTGTATACTATTTTAAAAGCAGAAGAAGGGCTTACAGGAGATGATTTTTTTTATCTTTAGTCATTATATTGGCTGTTAATCAGTTTCAGAACAAGATAAGACATTAGTTATGGCGAGCTTAAGTTTTTTACTGGGAATGGTTCCCAGTACCGAAAAGGCAGAATCAACAGACGATCAGTTAAGGGCTGATCTTCAGGCCTATAAGAAGTTTGAGGAGTCTGATGAGTTGATGCATTACCTGGAGCTTGAAAACGAGGTTACCTCCAGTGGCTTTGCCCTGAGGAAGAGGAAAATAAAAAGGGAAAAATATAAGGCTTCTGAAGCCTTCAGGAAAGAGGAGAGATACAATAAGCTTACAAAACGGTCGAGAGGTGATGAGAAATCATCAGAGCTGAAGGAGCTTGAAGATTTTATCAATTCGGAGGAGTTCATCAAGCAGAAGCAGTACCTGACAATGAAGCCCGCTGAACGATACGAGACCACTCAGGAGTACGATAAAGAAACAGAATACCAGTCACTTAAAAAATCAGACAAAGTTATTTGGTATTACAAAACCAAAAAGAAATATCCTTTTAAAGAGATAGAAAAATGGGATCTTACTTTCGATGAGAAATTCAATGGCAGCAAGCTTGATAGTTCCAAATGGATGACCCGATACTTCTGGGGGGATAAGTCCATGGACAGCTCATTTGTCCTTCCGGATGACAAAAGCTTTCTTAACGATGCTGAAAACATTGAGTTTTATGATAACAAAGCGAGAATTGTAACCAAAGCTAAGAATGTTGAAGGATTGGTATGGAGGGCTGATCAGGGTTTTGTTCTGGAGGACTTTGATTTTACTTCGGGATTGATCAGTACTGCAAATAGCTTCAGGCAGAAGTATGGTATTTTCAAAGCAAAAATCAAAATGGCAGGAGGAGCGGTGGCACAGGCTTTCTGGATGGTATCTGAAACAATGATACCCCATATTGACATTGCCAGGTTCGAAAATGGAAAACTGCATTCAAATTTCTTCTGGGGAAAAGGAAACGCTCCGCATAAATCAGTTTCTAAAACAGGAGGGGCAAAATATGCTGATGAGTATTACATCTATACCCTTGAATGGTCCCCCAACAAGCTGGTCTGGAAGATCAATGGAAAAGTCTTTAAAACGCAAACCTCGGGAGTACCCCAGGAAGAGATGTATATAAACTTCTCTGCCAACCTTAAAAAAGAGGCTTCAGACAGCGGACTTCCTTCGGCCATGGAGATTGATTGGGTAAGGGTTTATAAATTGAAGGAGAGGGGTTAGGGAATGCTGGAAAGTTAGGGAATTTACAAACAGATAAAGGCAAAGCCCTGTCCGAAGAAAGGATGGGGTTTTTTTATCTTACTTTTTTTGTATTTTCCGTGCAATACAAGAGATACAAATTAACACATGATATGAAGAATTTGATGTTAAGTCTGAGCCTGGTTGTTTTAGCAGGTCAGGTTGTTGCGCAGGACCGGATTACCGGTGAAACATTTGCCACGAGGTCGGAAGTAATTGCACAGCATGGCATGGCCTGTACCAGTCAGCCGTTGGCCACACAGGTCGCCCTGGATATATTGAAGGCCGGGGGAAATGCAGTGGATGCAGCCATTGCTGCAAATGCGGTACTGGGTCTGGTGGAACCCACCGGGAATGGCGTAGGCGGAGATCTGTTTGCCATTGTCTGGGATGCTGAGACCAAAGCACTGTATGGTCTGAATGCCAGTGGCAGGTCGCCCCGTTCCCTGACCCTGGACTATTTCATTGAGAATGGATATGAGGGTATTCCTTCATACGGACCACTTCCTGTTTCTGTTCCGGGGTGCGTGGACGGCTGGTTTGAATTGCATGAAAAATTTGGATCCATGGACATGGATCAGATCCTAAAACCTGCCATCGATTACGCCATGGAAGGGTTTCCCGTGACAGAACTCATTGCATATTACTGGGCGGGCGGCGCAAAGGCGCTGAGTCGTTACCCAAATGTGGCCGGAGTTTATATGCCGGGCGGAAAAGCACCCGCAAAAGGGGAAATATTTAAGAATCCTTACCTGGCAGGCACCCTTGAAAAGATTGCCAGGGGAGGACGTGAAGCGTTCTATAAAGGGGATATCGCCAGAACCATTGATACATTCATGAAAGAGCAGGGAGGATTCCTTTCGTACGAAGACCTGGCAGGTCATACCTCTGAATGGGTGGAACCGGTAGGTGTCAATTACCGCGGATACGACATTTGGGAACTTCCACCCAACGGACAGGGTATTGCTGCCCTTCAGATCCTGAACATTCTTGAAGGGTATGATATCGCTGCCATGGGATTTGGAAGCAGCCAGTACATCCATCATTTTGTGGAAGCCAAGAAACTGGCATTTGAAGACCGGGCCAGGTATTATGCCGATCCGGCATTTAATGAACTCCCGGTGGAAGTCTTGATTTCTAAAGGGTATGCTGAAGGACGCAGAGAGCTGATCAATCCCCGCAGGGCATCGCGCTCATTTGATGCCGGTCAGATAGAGCAGGGAAATACCATTTATTTGACCGTGGCTGATGGTGATGGAAATATGGTTTCCCTGATCCAGAGCAACTATCTTGGATTGGGTTCAGGAATGTGTCCTCCGGGACTGGGATTCATTTTGCAGGACCGGGGGGCGTTATTTACCCTGGAAGAAGGACATTACAATGTCTATGAACCGGGCAAGAGGCCTTTTCATACCATTATTCCGGCATTTGTAACAAAGGATGGAAAGCCCTGGATGAGCTTTGGAGTCATGGGAGGATCCATGCAACCACAGGGGCATGCACAGATAGTGATCAACATGATTGATTTTGGAATGAATTTGCAGGAGGCCGGTGATGCACCGCGCATCCGTCACGGAGGTTCCTCACAGCCGACCGGAGCAAAAATGACAGATGGCGGTGTGGTTTATCTTGAATCGGGAATTCCTTATGAGAGTATTCGGGAATTGATCCGGCGAGGACATACAGTTCAGTTCAACCTGGGTGGGTATGGCGGTTACCAGGCCATTATGTGGGATGAAGAAAAAGGAGTTTATTTTGGCGCATCTGAATCAAGGAAGGATGGACAGGCTGCGGGGTATTGAGTTTGAAAAAATATAAGAGTAACCCGTTGTGCTATTAAGAAGCCAACGCATATTTTAAACGGTTCAACGGTTTTTCGTTTTGATAATTGATATACTGTAACATTGTTACGGCAGTAATTTTACAGAGGATACGTACTGAAAGACCTTTTGATGTCTTGGCATAGTTTCTCTTCAGCATTAGCTGATCACAGAGTTGGGAGAAGAGTGTTTCAATGCGTTTTCGTGATTTCATAAATATAAAAGGAATACGTTCTTTGTCATGCTGACCAGACTTTACAGGAGTGAACAATTTGATTTGCCTGGTTGTAAACAAATCCTGTTGAATGGGTTCTGAAACATATCCTTTTTCTCCAATCAAAGAGCAATCAGCTATTCCTGAGTATTTTACCTCTTTTAGAAAGTGGATATCGTGGATGCTGGCCTTGGTTAATTCCATTGATGAATAGACGCCTCTGATTGAAGTGGCGAGATGGAGTTTGTATCCGTAGAAATAGGATTTAGTTACAGCAGAGTAACCTCGATCTGGAGCCGTCTCATAGTCATCTTTGCATATTTTACTTCTATTTATCCTGGCATTCTTGCAGATGGGTACCGGGATTGAGTCAACCAGATAGATGTTTTCGCCTTCATTCAATAGGGAAGAGATCCGGTCGTTTAATCTTGCGATTAAGTCGCCCAGTCGCCTCCTTCTTCGATTGAAGCGACTTCTGTGAATAAGATTGGGAAAATCATGGATATGATCAGATTTGATCTTCCCAAACAGGTAGTTCTCACTGTCAATACCGATGGTTTCGCCCACTAATGAAAGCGCAATTATTTCACAGTCAGACATTTTGGGCTTGTTCGGATAGTAGTAGTAGTTATAGTCAGCATCAATTGAGCCTTTATAAAACGATTTTGTAATGTTCAAAATCTTGTCGAAATTTGTTTTGAGATTGTGCATAATAAAGGAGTGTTTTTGGTTGAATACTTCCTTTAAGTTACTGATAAACAGTAAAATGCACAATTTTTTTCTATAATTGTTATTAACAAGTTTGGCTCTATTCTAATATTCAGACCTCTCGGAAAATTAGTTGTAAAACCGTATAAATCCATTGCTACGCCTGCAATAGAGACACTCTGCGCCTAAAATTGGACACTCGAACTTATTTTTAAATTGGACACACAAATTATTTATACGATTAGTTAATAAAAAGATAAAGGGAAAAAGAGTATTTCAATAATTATTGTTTATATTTGAATTTACAGATACAAAAATTAACAATATGAGTACTCTTTTCCCCACAGATAAAAATACGGATTTGATATCAATTGATAAGGGTTTCGGGATAAAAAAGATCAGTGATGACAGAATTGAGTTCTATCATTTTGATAAATTACTAAAGACGGTACCGCGCAAGCCACAGATAGAATTCCGGTTTTTCGTGATTGATCTGGCATGGCGTTATTCATTGAAAAAGAAGAAGATAGCTATGGCTTTGGGCATATCCCGTCAGAGCATTGACAACTGGCTGGATATCTATCACCAGCATGGGATTTCGGGACTGGATAATTCCCCCCGCGTTATAACCGGGAATAAAGCCCGGGCATTAGAGTTTCAGCGCAAG
>SDBV01001467.1_pt1 | contig 35572 bp, 27 predicted proteins | sample 2277081 | NCBI WGS metagenome assembly SDBV01 (sample SAMN10402039, study PRJNA504765) | marine sediment metagenome | isolation source: marine sediment core GS10_PC15, 223 cmbsf | place: Arctic Ocean: Southern Knipovich Ridge | collected 2010 | reverse complement strand
CTGTTGCTGTGTGGGTATTACCGCGGGTGGCTCGGCGGGCTCGGGGCGATGGGGCGCCTCCTGTTCGGCCTCGGGCGGTGGTGGAGACGGTGCGGGCTTTTCGGCGGGGCGGGGGATCTCCCGTGGACGCTGCCCAGCCGGCGCCGGCGCCGGCGGTGTCACGTCGCGCTCGATGATCTCGTCATTTGTCACCACCACTACGCTGCCGTCCACCTTGGTAAGCTTTAGAAGTTGGGTCAGAATCTGTGTGTCGGTTACCCTTCCGATATGGTCTTTCGTGCGGACCCAGGTGTTTCTCCTCGGTAAGGTCTTTCGCAGCTCGTCGTATGTCGCGTCCTCGAAGCGCAGGCAGCACATTAGCCTCCCGCAGCGACCTGAGATCTTCGAGGGGTCCAGCGTGGCCTTTTGCATCTTGGCCATTCGCATGGAGACTGGTTTGAGGTGTTTGAGGAACTCCTGGCAGCAGCATCGCTGCCCGCAGCGCTCGTAATCCCCGACCAACCTGGCCTCGTCGCGCGCCCCGACCTGGCGCATCTCGATCCGCGTGCGATACTGAGCGGCGAGCTTGCGCACCAGCTCTCTGAAGTCCACACGCGATTCAGCCGTAAAATAGAAGACGATCCGCTCCCCGCCGAGCAAGTGCTCGACGGTGATGATCCTCATCGTCAGCTTCGCCTCGCGGACCTGCTGGCGACAGAATGTAGCTTCCTCGCGGGCCTGGTTCTGAAGGTGCCTGTGGTCGATGATGTCCTGGCGATTGGCGACGCGAAGGACCTTCCCGCCTTCGAAGAAGGGATAATCCGGCCCGCTGCTTTCGACGTACCCGGCGAGCTGCTCGGGCGTAATCGCTCCACACCCCGCCCGGTCGGATACGGCGGAGATCACCTGGCCCAGCTCCACGCCCCGGTCGGTACGGATGACTACATTAGTTCCGGGGGGCGGTGCAGGATGCAGGGCGTGGCGGAACCGACCTATGTGTCTCATGAGCCCGTAGCGCACGACTACCGCCGAGCCGGTTTCCCCCTCGCCCTCGGGCGCGGCCGACGGGGCCTCCTGAGGTTCGCTTCCCTGGTCGTCCGTCGGTTCGTCGGGTGCTTGGGGTACCTCGCCATTGGGTTGCGCCGGCGACGTGGGGTCGGACATCTGCACACTCCGATCCCGATATATCGGGTCTGGTCGCGGCGGCCCGCGTCCGGTTGAGTAAGGTTCCAGTGGCCCGGCCCGTCACCGGGGTCCAAACGCCTCGTCGGCGCAAAGTCGCAATCGCCACACCTACATAACAGCAGCAGCGGCGACGCCAATAGGATTATACTGCCCCAGTCCCAGCTGCGCAAAGGACTTTTGGACGCACCCGCCCCGCCGCGCCCAGCAAAAATCACTTGAAAGCCCTCTGACGTGATCTATAATCAAGCAGTTGCACTGGGCCCAGGGCCGCAATCCCCGGGTGGCGCAAGAAAAGCGGCGGGGATGCCCTGCTAATTGTCCCGCACGAAGGTGTTCAGGCAAGTGAAGTGGCTTATCATCATCTTGTTGACAGTCGTGGCGGGTTGTCTGCTCATTGAGATCGGTCTGGGCGTCTCGGCCGCGACGGGTCAGGTCACCTCTGCCGCTGCCGGCGGCGATGTCGTCGCCGTCGCCGGGCAGCTTACAAGCGATTCGTATGGGATATATCTGATAGACACAAGAAAAGGTACAATGGCTGTGTATCAGTGGCTCCCCAACGTCAAGAAGCTTCGCCTGTTGGCAGCGAGGAACCATAGTTACGACCTGCAATTGGATGAGTTCAATACGGAGCCCTTGGTAAGGCAGATCAAGCAGCTTGTCGAGCAACATAGAAGTTTAGGTGCCGAGTAGTAGCCCTCCCGTACGGGCTGCTTGAGGCACCGGGAGTGGATTACCATGGCTAAGAAGATGTATTACACCGAGGCAGAAGCCACCACCATGCTTGGCCTCAGTCCCGAGGACTTGGCGAAACTGGTGACGGATCAGAAGCTTCGAGTTTTTCATGATGGTCCGAAGCAGATGTACAAGGCCGAAGAGGTCGACGCGCTGGCTGGTGGCGATAGCACCGAAAGTGCCGAGATCGAGCTGGCGCCGGCGCCCCAGCCGGAGGTCCAACCGATAGCTGAGGCCCCGCTGTCCGTTGAGCAACCGGCGCCCATCGAGCCGCCTGCGGCGATGCAGCCCGCCAACCCGGCCGATACGACACAACTGGACGTGCCCGCGCCGCCCGACACGACCAAGGACGACACCGCCATCAGCACCGAAGGCATCAGTATATTTGACGAGGAAGACCTTGATGTCGAATCGGCCGATCCGATGGCCAAGACTTCAATCACGCCGGGGATGGAAGACCAGGTCTCCCTGGAGGGTATCGGAAGTGGTTCGGGCCTGCTGGATCTGACGCGTGAAAGCGACGACACGTCCCTCGGCGAGGCGCTGGACCACATCGATATGGCCGGTGCACTGGACACCGCCTTAGGCGGCGAGCCGGGCACTGCAACGGCGAGCTATGCACCGGCTGAAGTTGAGCCTGACGCTCCGGCTCCGATCGCCGAGCAGCCCGTAGCGCCCGTGCCCGTGGCCCCGGCGGATTCGTCCGCCGGTCTTTTCGGCGGCCTCGTGGTCGCGTGCTGCCTCCTGATGCTCGTGCTGGGCGCGGTTGTGGTGGCTGCCTTGCTGGGAATCGTCCCGACATTTCTGGAGGTAATGAAGAATAACCTCTTGATAGCGCTTGGCGCAAGTGTTGGGTTGGTGGTCGTTTCGGCGGTGGTGGGTTTGCTTATCGGTAAGTCCACGACAGTCCGCCGGCAGGTCGTCGAGCAAGGCGAAAGCCGAACATAGATTTCGATCGGTTTTCGACGTATTGGGCCTGCATTCAGGTAAAAACTGGGAAAGGAACGGTCCCGATGAGAGCTACTGTTTGGATTCCATTGGCGGCGGCCTTATGTGCGGGCCTGGCGTTTACCGGCGGATGTGTCTCCCTGGAAGAGCACAACAAGGTCTTGGCTGCGAATCGCCGGGTCAACGAGGAGCTGACCACCTGTAAGGCCGAACTGGCGCGGGTCTCTGCCGAGCACAAGCAGCTTAGCGAAGACCTCGAGGACATGGACTCGGCTGTCAGCGCTAAGGACGGTCAGATAGAGAGCCTCCAGAAGGAGACGGCGCTTCTTAAGACCAGCATGAAGCAGTTGGAGGAACGCATCGCCGTACTGGGCGAGCTCAGCGAACCCCCGCCCGTAATCGACATCCGGCTTCCCACTGCTGTGCACCAGGCCCTCCAGAAGTTCGCGGAGGCGAACACCCAGATCGTCGAGTATCTCCCGAAACACGGGATGGTGAAGTTCAAGGCCGACCTTACCTTCGAGAGGGGAAGCGATTCGGTCACCGGCGAGGCCAAGGAGGCGCTGGGGAAGTTCGTCGAGATACTCACCGGCCAGGCCGCAGCCGAGTTCAATGTCTACGTCGCGGGTCACACCGACGACATTCCGATCCTCAAGCCCGCCACCAAGAAGCGCCACCCGAACAACTGGTATCTGTCGGTCCACCGCGCGGTGGCGGTCGAGAAGATCCTGGCGAAGGCCGGACTGATCCCGGAGCGGATCGGCGTGATGGGCTTCGGGGAGTATCACCCGATCGCCCCCAACGCCCCGGGGAAAAAGGGTAACAGGCTCAACCGCCGCGTGGAGATATGGATCCTCCCGCCGGACAGATTTCTTACCGCCGCTCCGCCGCTGGTTGAGGAGAAATAGAGACGCCGATACTGATGAAGCTTACGGCCCTGGCGTCAGCGTGCGTCAGGGCCTTTTTTCTGAGGCGGCGCACCGGTGACTGAAGGTATACCCAAATCCATCTTGCGGCGGGGCGTGCGGGCCGCAGGAAGTGCACGTCTTGGCGTGGGCCTGATCGGGTTGATCGTGCTGTATCTGTCCGTCGCCTCCGCCGCCCCCCAAGCTTTGTCGCAGCTGCTGGGCACGCCCCAGCGGTCCTTGTACGCCCATTGGCCTATCGTGGCGTTGTGGGTCTTGTTGTGTGTCAACGTGATTCTGGCGACGGTTTTGCGCGTACCGCGCAGGGCCGCCTTCGCCGGTGCCTTCATCGCCCACCTTGGTCTGCTTACACTTAGCGCCGGGGCGGTCTGGTACGCCCTCGGAAGCGTCCATGGCCAGACCTGTTCGTATCGGATCGACGGCGGCTGGTCGGCGATGGATCGCCTCTACGTCGACGGGACGGCGGGGTGCTACGTCGCCGGGACCGGCTCGCCCCAAAGCGCCGTCCAGACTCCGCTGGACCTTACGCCGACCGACGGCGGCAAACCCCGGGCCCTCGACGTGAGTCTTAGCGGCGCACCGGAGGGCGTCCGCATCCGCGCAACGCAATTCCTGCCCCGGACGCGACTGAAACGCGATCCGTCGGACCTGGCGCCCCAAAGCGACCCGGCCGCCGGGCGCCTAACGCCCGCGCCGGCGGGTCCGCGGGGCGATCCATTTACCGGTCCTGCCCTTGGGGTAAGGATCAGTGAAGGTCAATGGTCCTTGACGACCTACCTCCCGTTTGCCCCCGTCCCGCGCGACGATGATTGGGAGCGGATTGTCACTCCGGCCGGGCGCGTGGTGCATCTGGCGTTCTGCCGGGCAAGCGAGGCCCTGGCGGGTGAGGTTCGAGTTATCACGGCCCAGTATCTGACCTATCCCGGATCGGTTGTGCCCATGGATTATCGGTGCCGGGTGGCGATTGATACCGGCGGCGGGACGCGCACTGAGACGATCAGCCTCAATCACCCCGTCAAGCTCGGCCGCTATCAAATCGCCCACGACACCTGGAGTCCCACACCCGAAGTACCGAGCGAGCTGGTGTTTTCCGTCTCATCCCGTCCGGGCCTCCCGCTGGTCTGGACCGGCGCCGTTGGGATCGTCGTCGGGATGCTTTATGCGTTCTACGTCAAGCCGCTCATCCAGCGGCGAAAGGGGGGCCCCGGATGAGGCGCAGCTTCATAGCTTGCTGCCTGGTGGCGATGGTCGCAGCTTCGGTCCCCGCCGCCACGCCCGCAGAACTGTTCGACGCCGCGACGCTGCAGTTCGCCGCAAATATAGACACCCATTCGCTGGGGATGTTGGCGGTCCAGTACGGCGGGCGTGTCGCGATACTGGACACCCTCGCCCGCCAGCAGCTGCTTAGGATGTATGGAACCGAGCGGATCGACGGGACCGACCCGGCGTTCGGTTATCTGGAGCTGTATTTCAACGCCGGTGCGTATCTCGACCGGCCGGTCGTGTTCGTCCGCTCCGCGAAGATGCGCAAGCTCCTGGTCCCGTACCTCGACCGGGCCCGGACCGAACAGTTCGCCCGCACTGGTCGCCTACCGCCTTTAGCCCTGCTGAGCGGAGATGCGCAGGAGCACCTTCTGTGGGCGGGGCGGGCGACGGAAGGCGACCATGCTCGAACCGGCCCCGTCGGGTCGCTGGCGGAGGCGCTGAGCGAGCTGGGCCGTGATAGGGGAAACCGACTGCTGCTGGAGCGTCTACAGGGCCGCACCGAGTCTTTCCTCGCCCTTGGCGTGTTGCGTCTGCTACCGCGTCAGCGGCGCAGCTGGCTCGGGCCGGATCACCTCCGGGCCCTGGCGAGTGATCCGGAGTTGTCGGAGGCGATAACCCCAGCCGGGTGGGTGCTGGCCGGTAAAATCGAGCATCTCGCCGCGGCCTGGCGAGCCCGCGACGCCGAGGGCGTCAACACCCTCATCTTGAAGATCACCGAACTGGCGGCGGCCGAAGGGGCAGGTGAATACCCCTCCGGCGCCTTCAGACGCCTTGAGCTGCTCTACAACCGCACCGCGGGCGGGACGATCGTCTTCGTCGGATACGCTGCGGCGCTGGTCGCGATGATTATCGCGGTCTCCGGACGTATGCGGTGGCCCAGGCGGGTTGGTCTGGGCCTGTTCGCCATCTCGACGCTGTTGCTTCTGGCCGGATTCGTCGCGCGGTGGATCCTCAGCGCCCGCAGCTGGTACCTACCGCCGATGACGAACCAGTTCGAGGCCGTCGTCGCCTCTGCCCTGCTCGGTGCGCTCATCGCGCTGGTCCTCGAGCTGGTTTGGCGGCGAGACTGGTTTGCACTGAGTGCTTCGCTGTACGCGACGCTGTGCCTCCTGGCGGGTCTGATCTTACCGGAACGGATGGGCGCGACGATCTCTGCGCCGGGGGGGATATTGAACTCGTCCATTATGGCCGCTCACGTAGCCGTCATCATCGTCGCCCACGCCATGGTGGGCATGACGTTCGTCATCTCGGTGATTTATCTTGTTGCTGCGGCGATAGGTGGCGCGGGCACGTCGGGCGTGGCGTCCGCGGACCGCTGCAACCTGATTACCGCCCAGATAGCCTGCTGGACACTGTGTGCCGGGACCGCCCTTGGCGCATTTTGGGCTGATCGTGCCTGGGGCAGATGGTGGGGCTGGGACGTCAAAGAGACCTGGGCGCTGATCGCGTGCCTGATATATGTCGCAATCATCCACCTGCGATTTATCGTACCCGCTCGCCGGCGCGGGGTGGTGACGGCCCTTGGGTGCATAGTGGGCACCGCCGCGATGCTGTTTAACTGGATCGTGGTCAATTACCTCCTGCCCAGCCTGCACGGTTACGCCTGAAGGTCCGCTCGCTATCAACGGGATAAGTTCGCCCCTGGGGATGATCCGATGGATTCGGGAGGCTTTATCTGCTCTTGCGCCGGCGCTGGCGTATCAACAGGCGGATGGGCACCTCGGTGAATGCAAGCCTCGCCCGAAGCTGGTTGACCAGGAAATGCTGATACGTTGTCTCGAAGCTGCGGACGTCGTTGACGACGCAGGCGATCGTTGGCGGGGCGGTTGCGATCTGGGAGGCGTAGAGAATCTTCGGCGGTTTGGTTCCGGCCTTGTGGGAGGGGCCGCGCAGCGCGAGTATGTCGGCGATAATCGCGTTGAGCCGGCCGGTCCCGACGCGCGTATTGGCCTGGTCGAAGAGCTGCTCCGCCAGCCGGATCGTCTGGCGGACGTTTTCGCCCGTCGCGGCGACCGTCATGCTGATCGGCGCGTACGACAGACCCGGAATGGTCTTGGCGAGGTATTTGGCGTAGTGGTCGGGGGTGGCCTTGTCGGCCGCTAAGTCCCATTTGTTGATGACCAGCACGACGGGCTTGAACTGGGCGGCGATCTCGGCGCCGAGGGCCTTGTCCGTCCTGCTGATCGGGGCCGAAGCGTCGATCAGCATCGCCACCACGTCGGCCCGGCGGATCGACCGCAGCGCCCGGTGACGGGAGTAGAACTCGATGTCGCCGGAGACCTTCCGGCGCTTTCTGAGCCCGGCTGTGTCTATCAGCACGAACTGGCGTCCATCCAGCTCGATCGCCACGTCCACGCTGTCGCGCGTCGTGCCCGGCGTCTCGGAGACGATGAGCCTTTCCTGACCGGCGATTGAGTTTATCAGCGTGCTCTTACCGACGTTTCGCCTACCTACGATCGCCAGCTTCATCACCGGTTTGGGCGGGATGGGGCCCGCTGTATCTCCAAGCCGCTGGGCTATCAGGTCGCGAAGCTCGGGAAGACCCGCCCCGTGCGTCGCGGAGATCGCCAGCGGCTCGCCGAACCCCAGTTTGTTCAGCTCGCCCAGCTCGGATACTACCTTGGCGTTGTCGATCTTATTCGCCAGCAGGATCACCGGCTTGTCGTTTCGGCGAAGCCGCCCGGCGACGTGGTTGTCCAGCGGGGCAAGCCCCTCGCGGGCGTCGACAATGAACAGAATCAGCTGAGCGGCGGCGACGGCGTAGTCGATCTGCGATTCGACCTGCTCGGTCAGGTCGTCGACGTCGTCGATACCCATCCCCCCGGTGTCCAGAAGCTCGACGTATCCGTCGCCGATCTTACAAGGCGCGGAGATTCGGTCGCGTGTCACGCCCGGGGTGGGGTCTACGATGGCGATCCGCCTGCGTGCAAGACGGTTCAGCAGGCTGGACTTCCCGACGTTGGGTCGGCCGACGATGGCGACTACCGGAAGGCTCATGTGTCCATTGATACCAGCTAGCCCACCCATTGACAATCAGCAAAAACCATACAACGCACCGCGGTTTGGGCCTACAATAGGCGAACTTGGGAGCAGACGGGATGGGTGACTTTCTAATCGGCTTCGTGTTGGGTGCGGTCCTTGGGGCGATCGTGGCGATCGTGACGGGGTACCTGCGCTGGCGCGCCAATGCCAGGCAGATGCGGGAGACATTCTCCGCCCTGGCCGCAGAAGCCCTGGACGCCAACGCCAAACGGCTCGGAGAGCAGACCGGGGCGGCCCTGGAATCCAAAAAGGCCCTGATCGACCAAGCCGTCAAGTCAATGAACGATCGGCTTGAGCAGGTCCGCCAGTTCCTCCAGAAGATCGAGGCCGAGCGGAAGGAAGACTTCGGCTCGTTGGGCAGCTCGGTAGCGTCGCTGACGATAACGGCCGGTAAACTCCACGAGATGCTCGCCAGCACGAAGCGCCGCGGCGCCTGGGGCGAGAGGATGGCCGAGGACGTATTACGTCTCGCCGGGCTCGTCGAGGGAATTAATTATCACAAGCAGTCCTCCGAGCAGGCCGAATCGGGCCGGCCGGACTTTACGTTCATGCTCCCAAACGACCTGAAGGTGAATATGGACGTGAAGTTCCCGCTGGAGCGGTATCGGGATTACCTGGACAGCGAGACCGACGAGCAGCGCGGCGAGGCTCTCAAGGGCCTTGTCGCCGACGTGCGAAATCACATCCGCACGGTGGCCGGTCGCGGGTACATCGACCCCAAGGCCCCAACCGTCCCCTACGTGATAGTCTTTATCGCCTCAGAGCAGGTCTACTGCCTGGTCATGGAATCCGATCGTGACCTGATCGACGAGGCGCTGAAGCAAAAGGTGGTGCTGACCAGCCCGCTGACGTTGTATGCGATGTTGGCGGTGATGCGCCAGGCGGCCGAGAACGCCAACCTCATGAAGACGGCCGACGAGGTCATCACGCTGATGGGGCAGTTTGATAAGCAATGGCAACTGTATAATGAGGAGTTAGACCGCTTGGGGCAGAGGATCGACTCAGCGGCTAAGCAATTTGAACTCGTCCGCAACAGACGCAGCAACGCGCTTCAAAAGCCGCTGGACAAGATCGACGATCTCCGTAACGCACGAACCCTTCCCGAGCAGCAGAGCGGTTAACGGTTGGATGTGGCGTCGCAGGGCGAACAGGAGAAATGAAGCCAGCGACGTTGTGTTCTTGAAAGGGTCCGCAGATGGCGAAGTATTCAATAAGTCCGGGTGGTGAAAAGTTCGCGATTCCGCCCGCCGCCCAGCATGCCAAGGAGTTTCAACGGCTCGAGCGGCTGAGTCGCAAGGCCCGCAAGGAAGGTAAGGAAGTAGTGGTGGTGATGGGCATGGGGTTCGTCGGGGCGGTTATGGCGGCCATTGTCGCCGACACGACCGACAAGAAGGGCAAGTCGACCAAGTTCGTAATCGGCTGCCAGAGGCCCAGCACGCGCAGCTATTGGAAGGTCCCGCTGATCAACCGCGGGCTTTCGCCCGTCAAGGCCGAAGACCCCGAGGTCGATCCCATGATCGCCCGCTGCGTACTCGACAAGAAAACATTCACGGCCACCTATAACAGCGATGCCCTTAAGCTCGCCGACGCGGTCGTCGTTGACGTCCAGTGCGATTATACCAAGCACGATCTGGGTAACATGAAAACCGGACAGACGGAAATGCGGGCGCTTCAGGCGACGATGGAGACGATAGGCCGGAAGATCCCGCCCGCCTGCCTGGTGCTGATTGAGACCACCGTCGCGCCGGGTACGACGGAGTTTGTGGCCTGGCCGATCTTGAAGAAGGCCTTCGCCGCCCGCCGGATCAAGTCCACCCCGTTGCTGGCGCACAGCTTCGAGCGCGTCATGCCGGGTAAGGAATACATATCGAGCATCCGGGATTTCTGGCGCGTATGCAGCGGGTGCAACACCTCCGCCCGGAGGCGCGTGGTGAAGTTCCTCAAAGAAGTGCTGAACACCACCGACTTCCCGCTGACCGTGATGGATCGTCCGATCGAGTCCGAGACGACCAAGATCGTCGAGAACTCCTACCGCGCCACGATTCTGGCGTTCGGGAATGAATGGTCTCTGTTCGCCGAGCGGGCGGGCGTGGACCTGATCAAGGTCATGAAGGCGATCAAGATGCGCCCCACGCACCGCGACATCATCTTCCCCGGCCCGGGGATCGGCGGATATTGCTTACCCAAGGACGGCGGGCTGGGGTATTGGGCTTACAGATACATCCTGGGCTTCGACGACGGTGACGAGGTATTCAAGATCACACCCACCGCCATCGACACGAACGATACGCGCGGGCTGCACGTAATGGAGCTGACGCGCGACGCTCTGGGCGCTATGGGCCGACACCTCGCCGATTCGCAAGTTCTGATCTGCGGGGCCAGCTACCGCCAGGACGTGGGCGATACGCGCTACAGCGGCTCGGAGTTGGTCGTCCGCAAGCTGACCGAGATGGGCGCCGTCGTCCGCGTGCACGATCCGTACGTCGAACACTGGCCCGAGCTTCAGATGCAGGATGTCTACCCCGCACCGGGGCACTCCTTGGCACGATTCTTCCGCAACCAGGACGATCTGGTCAATATCCGCGTCCAGCACGATCTGCCCGAAGCTCTGGCGGGCGTCGATGCCGTCGTCCTGGCCGTTCCGCACGCACCGTACCTCCAGTTGGAGCCCGACGACGTGGTCAAGTGGGCCGGGTCGCCACCGGCGGTCATAGATTGCTTCGGAATCCTGTCCGACGATAACATCCGCCGCTACCTTCAGCTTGGGTGTGAGGTGATGGCGATGGGGCGCGGGCATATCCAGCGGATCAAGCAGCAGGTGCGATCGAAAAAGACGAAGTGACCGGCCAGATAAACGGTCGTGCGGCCCTGCCGCCGCCAATGACGCCGGCCGAACGGGCGCCGGCCCGCCGGTAAGCCACTTGCCAAGAGCCTCCCGAAACGGTATTTGTCAGAGCATACAAAGCGGAGTTTTTCGCGTCAGCCATGAGTAAGACCAAACTACAAGTTGCGTTGGATTTTGTTGAGCTTCCGCGGGCGTTGGAGGTTGCCGCCGCCGCCGTCGCCGGTGGGGCCGATTACATCGAGGCCGGGACGCCCCTGATTAAGTCCGAGGGCCTCGACGCCGTCCGCAAGCTCCGCGAGATGTTCCCCAACCATACCATTATCGCCGACATGAAGACGATGGACGCCGGAAAGGACGAGGCCCAGGCCGCCGCCAAGGCCGGGGCCAACGTAATGACAGTACTCGCCGCGGCGCCTCAAAGCACCATCCGCCAGTGCGTCGAGGCGGGGAGGCAGTACGGGCTCGACGTGGCCGTCGATTTGCTGGGCGTTCCCGACCCGCTTGCCTTCGCCCAAGGCGCCGCTGCGCTTGGGGTCGCTTGGCTCGACGTGCACTGCGCGATCGACCAGCAGATGGAAGGAGCGGATCCGCTTGAGCTGCTCCGCCAGATCCGGGCCGCCACGGACCTGACACTGGCGGTCGCCGGGGGGATCAACAGCGAGACCGCCGCGTCGGCCGTCGAAGCGGGTGCCGACGTCGTCATCGTCGGCGGGGCGATTATCAAGGCCACAGACCCCCGGCAAGCGGCCGCCGACATTCGAAAAGCCATCGACACCGGACGACCCGTCGCCACAAAGCTGTTCAAGCGGGCTAGCGCCGCCAACATCCGCGAAGTCCTTCAGACCGTTCGCACGGCCAATATCTCCATGGGTTGGCACAACCTGCCCTCGCTGGAAGGGATCCGCCCGCTGATCCCGGGGGTGTCTGTCTGCGGTCCCGCCGTGACGGTCAGCACCATCCCCGGCGATTTCGCCAAGCCGGTCGAGGCGATCGACGTGGCGAAGGGCGGCGATGTCATCGTCATCGACGCCGCCGGCCGCCCCCCGGCCGTCTGGGGTGAACTTGCCACCGAAAGTTCGCTTAACAAGGGCTTGGCCGCTCTGGTCTGCAACGGCGCGGTCCGCGACACCTGTGATATCAGACGCCTACAATTTCCTGTGTGGACAAAGCTGGCGACTGCCCACGCCGGCGAGCCGAAGGGCCACGGCGAGATAAACCAGCCGATCGAGATTTCCGGGCAGCGTATCTGTCCGGGCGACTGGATCGTCGCCGATGACGACGGCGTGATGGTTCTGCCGGCCGCGCGGGCCGTCGAGATGGCCAATCGCGCCGCGGATAACCTGGAGTTCGAGAATCGCGTCCGCGCCGAGATTCGCGACGGGAAGACCACGTTGGCGAAGGTTGTAAACCTGGGTAGGTGGGAAAAGAAAGGCGGCGGTGGCGATGTCGTACAGTAAGGACGCCGTCAAGGTAGCAGGGCAGGATTTGCTGCGGCGCATCGAGGAAGTCACCGAGCAGGTGGACTGGGACAGCTTCCTTGAGCTTGCCGACATGCTCCCGCGTGCCAAGTGCACGTTCGTAACCGGAGCCGGGCGCAGCGGCCTGGTCGCCAGGACCTTCGGGATGCGGCTGATGCACGCGGGGCTGCCTGCATTCATTCCCGGCGAGACGATCGCCCCAGCCGCCGACCAAGACGATCTGCTTGTGGCGATAAGCTGCACTGGCCAGACCGGGTACACCGATTACATGGCCCGCCGTGCCCGTGGCCTCGGCGCCAAGGTCGTCGTCCTGACGGCCGAGCCGAAATCCCCGCTCGCTATGGACGCCGATAAAGTCGTGGTCATCCCCGTGGCCGAATCGGACATCGTGCTGCGGGCGGCCGTCTTCGAGCACGTGGTGATGTTGTGCCTGGACGCCGTCTTCAACGTCCTTTCCGAGCGGCTCAAGATCGACGCCGATACCTTTCGCCGGCGACACGCCAATCTGGAGTAGACTCCAGTCCCGGGGGCGAACTGTTGGGCGTTATCCCTCAAAGCTCGCCTACTTGGGCCCGGTCGGTTTGCCAACGGGTATGAGGTACAACGGGGCGGACCCGGCGGGCAGCTTCAGGAGCTTACCGACCGCCTCATCGTTGAATGCTCCTACCGGGACGGCCCCCAACTTTAGGGCGACGGCCTGCAGGAGTATGTTTTGCCCGGCGTGCCCTGCCTCCATCCACACGTACCGCTGCGCGCGCTGACCGTATCGGCGTGCGGTCCGCGAGACGACCCCTGCGATGACAAACGTCGCCGGGGCCTGGGCCACACAGCGTTGTCCCAGCGCCGCAGCGGCGAGCTTTCCGCGCAGATCACCGTCCAGGTGGCTCGTCAGTCCGTGCCCCTGCGGTCTGTAGTGCTCGACCCCCTGGGCCGTGACCACGTACAACTCCAGCGGATACGTCGCCCCGGCCGAGGGGCACGTTCGCAATTGGCGCACCGGCTCACAAATCCCCTGAGCCGCCCAGCACAACTGCGAGATCTGTTGCGCCGAAAGCTCGCCGCCCGCAAAAGACCGGACCGATCGCCGCTTGGTCAGCGCCTCTTCCAGCGACATCTTCCCCACCAGGGCTGGACCGGGCAGGGCTGAAGCCTTGGACTCATCGTCACCCAGAAGCGACACCCCCAGCACCGCGATGACCGAAGCGATAATTCCCGTCGCCGCAACGGCAAACCGAATATAGGTCGTCATCGTGCACCTCCTATCTGCAAGCGGATCATGTCTTGACGAGCCAGATACCCATTATGGTACCGCCGGGGGCCCGGGGAACAAGATTGGCGTCCGTAGCGAATTGTCCCCCGGGCTTTTCATTTTATGTGCGCTTGGTTAACCTGATCTGCAAAGGAGCAGGTGATATGTCCCAATACGAACTCGGCGTGATAGGTTCGGGTAACATGGCCGAGGCGATCATCGATGGCGCGGTTGCGGCCGGCGTCCTTGCGGCCGACAAGGTGGTCTCCTCCGATCCTCTGGAAGAACGCCGCCGGAGTATTTCAAGTCGGATCGGGATTACGACGGTAATGGACAATCTGGTTCCGGCTTTCTGCCCGCACGTGCTGCTGGCGGTAAAACCGCAGGTGATACCTGAGGTTCTGGAGCAGATCGCTGGGGCGGTCCAACCGGATGCTGCTGTGATCTCTATCGCGGCCGGTGTGACCACGTCGTTTATCGACTCCAAGTTGGGCGGGGTGGGCCGCATCATCCGCGTCATGCCTAACACGCCCATGCTCGTGGGCGCCGGTGTCAGTGCGATCGCCGCCGGGCCTAGGGCCACGGTTGCCGAGACCGCTTGGTGCGAGAAGCTGTTCGCCGCCTGCGGAAAGACGGTTGCGGTCGGCGAGGAGATGATGGATGCGGTCACGGCCGTGTCGGGTTCCGGTCCGGCGTACTTCTTTTACCTTATCGAGGCGATGATAGAGGCCGGCGTCGCCGAGGGCCTGGACGCCGATGTGGCGACGATGCTGGCGGCCGCTACGTGCGAGGGGGCAGGTAAGCTGCTGAGCGTCACCGGCGAGAAGCCCGATGTTCTACGAGCGCAGGTCACAAGTCCCGGCGGCACGACGCAGCGGGCAATCGAGACACTTGAAGCCGCCGGCGTCAAAGAGGCGCTGGTGAAGGCGGTCCGCGCCGCCGCCGCTCGAAGCCGCGAACTGGGGGGGTAGAGCACTTAACGATCTCGTCCTGCTTGGGTGCGACTTTGCCGGGCTTTTACTGCTGGGCCTACCGCTTTATGGCGTGAACTACGTGTAGCTGTCACTTGTCCCCCGAATCATTTGGCGAGGAACTGCTCGAACGAGCCGCCGAAGATCGCGCGGACATCGCGGCGGATTTCTTCGGCGCTGGGCCGCCAACCCGCGTTAAACAAATCCCGGTACTTATCGGCGAGAACGTCGGCGACGACCGCCCGCGTATGCGACCATTTGTAGACGAGCTGGTCGAGCACCCTTGCATCGCTGTGCTGACAGGTGAACGCCGTGCCCAGAAGCTCCACCCGCATACGGGTGATCTCGTCGATGATGCTCGGGTTGTTGTTGAACCACCAGCAACCGAATATGTGCAGGTTGGCGAACTTGCGCCCCAGAACGCACAGCTCGTGCTGGTTGACGCGCGAAAGGACCGTCACGAGGAACTTCGCGTCGGGGAACTCCTGGCAGAGGTGCTGGACCGCGGCGATGTCGCATACTCCCACGCCGTCGCCGCCGTCGCCCAGGTCGGGGTTGATCCGCTTGCGGACGCCGATCATCATCGCGGTGGGCAGGTGCAGTTCGATGGCGGCCGGAATGACGACCTGACGCAAGACCGTTGCGCTTAGATCGTCGGCGGGATAGGCAAAATCGTTCGGCAGCGAGGCGGCCATGTAAACCGGTTCTATCCTGGCGGCCCAGTCGACGAGGAATCGCCTCGCCTCGCGGAGACTCGCGCTGTCTGCCTTGGCGGTTGTCTTATACCCGTCGGCGGCCATCGCCTTGGACGCAGCCGCCCAGTCCAGAATCAGCGTGTCGATCCGAAGCGCGGGTTTGAGGCACTGAGGGCAGGGAAGCGATTTGGTCCAGCAGTCGGCCTCGGCGGCGACAAAGGGATTGTTCGTCATGACTGCATAATCGATCCCGGCCAGCTCGAATACCTTTGCCAGGTAATCGTCGGCGTTCTGGGCGGCGAACCACTGGCGGATGGATGCCAGGTCGCGCCCGGCGACGTCCAGACCGAGCAGGTTAAATGTTGTAATCACGCCGCGGGCCGCCTCCGACAGCGCCCCGTGGCGCAGAAACACGTGTTCCCAAATCAGATCGGCCTGGTCGGATTTGCTGGCCCGCCAAAAGTGATCGGGCGTAAGCTCGCGCGGCGCGACGGTGAACAACTCGGCGACCAGGTAGTGATATGTCAAAAGTTCGTCGACGCCCCACAACAGCAAATCATCGTGTGCCGGCGGAAACGTGTGCGTGTGGACGTCGGTAATGGTCACATCGGCCACGGCCTTGCGAACTTCCCGCTCAAGGGCCGCCAAGTTATCCAGATTACTCATCTCGATCTCCTTGCTTGTCGCGCCGACAGGATAGCAGCAACACCTGCTCAAGAAAAGCGGCCGTGCGGGCGATACTGCGCCGCACGCCGGAGGCGTCGTGGAAACTTGCACCGGGGCGAGAAGTCGCAGGTTGTCGCAGCCGGCAACCAATAGTCGCAAGTAGTCGCAGCCTGTCGCAAGTTGTAGCAGTTTCTAGCGGTTTGTCGCAGTTTGTAGCAGGTCCGCAAAGCGGCAACGCCTGTGCCTGCAGGCAATTGCGCTTTTGCGCGCCGCGGCTGGCGAAAATTTCCCCCGCGGCCGCTCGAATCTGCGGGGGCAGACCGATCCTTATTCGGTTATCAAACAGCGGCGGCGGCGCACAAAGCGCCTCCATACTTACTCGCCGCGCAAGCCGATGCGCGCGCAGGGACGGTCTTTTTTGTACCGCGTGCGGCCGAAGCCCTTGGCTGGCCGGAAGATGTTTTTTCTAGTTTTTTCGCCGCAACTGCCACCCCCTGTGCAGCCGTGCGCGCGCAAACCTGTCCCGTTGGGAAGACGTACCCAGCCGCCAATGCCGCGAACCGTTCCACTTCGCACACGACGCCAGCGCGAACAGCTTACGTGGGGTTGACACCAAACAGGTCCGCCCTGTAAATAGGCGGGGAAAACACTGTCTATTGTGTGTTGGCCATAGGAGATATGATCACATCAAAAGAGCGATACCTCGAAACGCTGCTCTTCTGTAAGCCGGACAAGATTCCGTTCAAACCGGGCGGGCCACGCCAGACGACTCTCAAGCGATGGCGGGAGGAGGGCCTGCCCCAGCAGGGGAACTGGTTCGACCACCTGTGTACCGCGATCGGCATAAAGCCCGAGCAACCCAAGGCGCCCGTTGTCCAGCCGGACGTTAACTTTCGCATGAATCCAACGTTCGAAGAGAAGGTACTGGAACATAAGGACGGTCATTACATCGTGCAGGATTGGATGGGCAACATTACGGAAATCTCGGACGAATACGATTACACATACATCAGGAGCGCAAAGGACTTTGTGACTCGCAAGTGGCACAGATTCCCCGTCGAGACCCATGCGGATTTCGAGGAGATGAAGAAGCGATACGATCCTGAAGACCCGAGCCGCTACCCGGAGGATTTCGATGATCGCGTTCGGATCATGAACGAACGGGATCATATTGTGTCCATTGCCTTCGCCGGGCCATTCTGGCAGTTGCGGGAGTGGTGCGGCTTTGAACCCTTGTGCATGCTTCTCATCGAAGATCCGGAGTTTGTGCAGGACATGGTTGAGTTTTGGACTTCTTTTGTTTCCCGAACAATGGCACGCGTGCTGGACGCGGGTGTGGTGGATCGGGTCCTTATCAGTGAAGACATGGCCTACAAAGGCAAGAGCATGATCAGTCCGTTCATGACACGGGAATTCCTTTTTCGAGCATGGTCGCGGTGGGTGTCGGAATGCAAACAGGCCGGGGTCCAGCTGTTCGATATGGATTCGGACGGCCGGATTGATGAACTGATCCCGATCTGGATCGATGCCGGTCTCAATGTCTGTGACCCAATTGAGGTTGCCGCAGGATGCGACATCAATGCCTACCGCCAACAGTTCGGTCGCAAGATGGGTTATCGCCAAGGCGTGGACAAACGGTGCATAGCCAAGGGCGGAAAGGCGATCGAAGAGGAACTTGCACGCATCGCACCTGTCGTCAGAGACGGCGGCTACATCCCGGGCTGCGATCATGGTGTGCCTTTCGATATTTCATGGCCGGACTTTATCCACTACGCAAGACTCCTGGCCGAGTTGACTGGATGGCTATAGAAAGAATAAGCGAGGCCAACTGGTCGATTTCGCTGGCGACAAAGCCCGAACAATTCACGTGGGGTTGACACCAAACAGGCCCGCCCTGTAAATAGGCGGGGGAAACACTGGCTGTTATATGTTGGTCAATGAAAGATGGGGAAAGAGGAATCATCATGAAGAGAATACTGAAGGTAGTGTCGCTCGTTGTGGTAGGGTGCATTATCGGTTTTGTTTTGGGTAGCCTCAATTCGTACAGGGCGATATCTCATTTCACCAGCATCGCATTGACCGAGATGGCCGTCGATGTCCACCAGCTCCAGCAGGGACACAGCGATTCGGTGCTGGAACGAAAAAGGCACGCCCTCCCAGCCCTTGTTCAACAGCTTGAGTCGTGTCATCGGAAGTTCCTCGCGGAAACGCAGTGGAACAGTACACTCTGGGCCGTCTCACGGTGTTATGAAGACCAGGAATCCGGCCCTCCGGGGTCAATTAAACACCTACTCGATGCGTTGCCGCCGCGGCCCGTATCAAGTTGTGAGATAAAGCGGACAGCATCCGACCAGAAGAAAACGGAACAAAACGCCAGTACGCCCGAACCAGGCGCTCCAGCGGACGCGGACAAGCCGCGCCGGTGATACGCCACGTTACGCATCAGAGCAGACTATGAAGCGAATCAGAAAGGGATACAAGGAGTTCTGGGCAGAGCTGCTACTGATTCAATGGAAACAAACCCTTGCGGGATCGGCCGAACTCGCGGAAGTCTATCGCACCGAAGCCCAGTTCATCACAGAGGTGCTTGGGCTTTCCTCCAGTCATAAGGTTCTGGATTTGGGCTGCGGCACGGGAGAACATTGTCTCGCACTGGCAGAGCAAGGGATTGATGCAACAGGGATTGACATTGCGCAGGTGCTTTTGGACCATGCTTCCGAACGGTCCAGAGAGGCAGGGCTGGCCACGACGTTTCTCTGCGCGGATATGAGGACGTTTCGCTCAGAAACCCAATTCGATGCGGTCTTCACTTCAAGCGGCACATTTGGGTTGTATGAAAGCGATCCCGATAATCGGTCAGTTCTTCGGACGATCCGCGCGGCGCTTGCAGACGGGGGCAGATTTCTTATAGGTCCAGGTGGCCCGGGGCTCCTTGGGGAGAGGAGTTATTCGGAAAAAGACTGGCACTTCGTGGGGGATGGTTGTTTCTTACGGGAAAGGGCATGGGACCAGTCCACGTCGCTCTTTCGCGAAAGTTGGCTCTTCATAGATCAGGACGGGACAGTCATCGAGTCCGGCGGCTTTGATGATGCGTCCGATGGTCAGTATAGCCGCGTCTATTCTCTGGAACAATTGCAGGACATGATAGCGGAGGAAGGGCTGTGCTTCGATGCGGCCTACGGGTCATTTGAACTTCCTCCCAAGTCACATGGAGCCGACACATCCAGGTTGCTTATCGTGGGCCACAAGGCTTAGGACTTTTAACGAAATGGAATCGCCTAACCAAGGGCTGGAGCCGACGGCGAGGGCGCCGCGGCTGAGGGCTGAGGTCGTATACCCAGGAAGCTGAAGGGTCCCAAGGCGAGTAGACCAGAAGCTGATTTGCGGGAGAAAACCCATGGCGAAGAAGGCAAAGAAGGCGAAGAAGGCAGAAAGGGCGGCCGGGAAGTCCAAAGCGCGCAAGGCCGGTAAGAAGAACGTCCGCACAGTCCGCATAGCGATAGTCGGTGCGGGCGATCGCGCAAGACAGGCGCATTATCCGTCGCTGGCGTCGTTCGCGGATGTCCAGATCGCAGCGATCTGCGACATCGACCCGCAGCGCCTTAACAAGACGGCCCATGAGTACGGCATCGAGAAGCGCTACGGCGCGGACCGCGACCCTCTGGCGTATCGACGCATGATCGAGGATGTAGCGCCCGACGGCGTGTACGTCATCGGCCAGCCGAACATCATGTACCCCATATGGCTCTGGTGCCTCCAGCAGGGGCAGAACCTGTTCATCGAAAAGCCCATGGGCCTGACGCGCCACCAGGCGCGCATGCTGGCGCACCTGGCGGGCCAGGCCGGCGTAATCACGCAGGTGGGCTTCCAGCGGCGCAGCAGCCCGCTGCTGCGGAAGATGCTCGACCAGTGCCTGAAGCGCGGGCCCATCACGCACGGGGTCTGCCAGTTCTACAAGTGTGAGATGAAGACCTGGCCGGATGCGGTCGGGCGGATGATGAGCGACACGGTGCACGCGATTGACACGGTTCGCTGGATGTGCGGCGGCGAGGTGGTCGAAATCGAAAGCCGCTGCCGGCGAATCGCCGCGGCCGACATCGACTGGATCAGCGCGGTGCTGCACTTCGACAACGGCTCGACGGGCTTCGTGCTTACGAGCTGGTGCAGCGGGAGGCGAATCTTCCGTGTTGAGATGCACTCACCCGGCGTGGCGGTCGATGCCAACGTGGAGGGCAAGGCCCGCCTGCACGCCGACGGCGACGTAGAGGGCGTCGAGTGCGACTGCTTCGAGGTGGCCGGTAGCGACCAGCGGTGGGCGGCGTTCGGTACACGGGATAAGAACCGCGAGTTTATCGATTCGCTCAAGAGCGGGAAGGACACAACAAGCTCGCCGTTTAGCGATGCGGTCAAGACGATGGAAGTCGCCTGTCAAATCCTCGGGCAGGGGGCCCTCCGCGAGGAATAGCTTCAGCAGGCTTCATCACGAAACCTGCGCTGGGCTTACCACGCCATCGCCTGGCCCGGCCGGCCGGTGGAGCGGATGGCGGCCTCCAGCGTCCCGCGGTCGTTGCGGCGGACGCACATCATGTTCAACGTGTCGTTGTCCGCCAGGACGACGTCGTGGCCGCGGTTGCGGAGGTCCCTGATCACGTCGGGTGCGATTCGCTTATCGACCAGCACGCGGCCGGGATGGGCCTTACGCGGATAGAACGAGCTGGGCATGTGCTCGATCAGCACGACGGGGGCATCCAACGCGTCCTGGATATCCATGGCGAAGTCCACGTGATTGACGAAGAACTGGTTGGTCCATTGGTCCTGCCCGTCGCCGCCGCGCATTCCGAAGCCCATGTGCCCCCGGGGCCCCCTCGTGACGATCGTCGGCGTCAGCGTGCATCGCGGCCGCTTTCGTCCGGCCAGTGCGTTTGGCCGGGATGGGTTGAGGTAGAACATCTGTCCGCGCGTACCAAGCGGGAAACCGAGCCCCTCGATTACCGGGGAGGTGGAGATCCATCCGCCCGACGGAGTGGCCGCCACGAAGTTACCCTCAGCGTCGGCGGCGTCGAGTTGCGTTGTGTCGCTGGGTCCGACAGGCTCGGCCGCCTCGCCGGCAGATAAGCCAAGCGCGCGACGGTTGTCGGCGAGGACATCGAACGTCGCGTACTTGGGGATGCCCCGGCCGGCGTCGCCCGGGCGAAGCTCCAACGACGCCTTCTGGCCGACCAGCTCGCGCCGCCGCCGGGCGTACTGGTCCGACAGCAGCACGTCGAAGGGCGGATTGTCGAATTTCGGATCGCCGTAGTAGCCCTCGCGATCGGCGAAGGCGAGCTTGGCGCACTCGATCCACGTATGAAGGTAGTCCGCCGAGTTGTGGCCCATGCCCGCCAAGTCAAATCCGCCGAGGAGGGAAAGTTGCTGGAGGAACACCGGCCCCTGCGTCCAGGACGAGCACTTATGCACGTCCAGGCCGCGATAGTTTAGCGTGAGCGGCTCTTCGGCCTCGGCGGACCAAGCGGACAGGTCGTCCAGCGTAAGCAGGCCGCGATGGGCGGTGCCGCTGTCGTCCGCGACGGGGTTGTCGTTGATGAACCCAACGATGCGTTCGGCGATCTGGCCTTTGTAGAACGCGTCCCGCCCGGCCTCGATCCCGGCGACGCGCCCGCCGGTCGCAGCCGCCTCGGCGCGGCAGATCGTCCGCAGCGTCTCGGCGAAGTCGCCGTTGCGGAATACCTCGCCGATCCGCGGGACCTTACCGCCGGGTAAGTAGATCGCAGCCGTGGTCGGGTAACGCTCGGCGAATCGCCGGCAGCTGCCTTCAATCGACGCTTGCAGCGCCGGGTGCATGGGGAAACCCCTCTCGCCCAGTTCGATCGCCGGTGCGAGTACCTGGGCGAAGCTCATCGTCCCGAACCGCGCCAACGCCAGCGCCCACGTTCCGACGGCCGCCGGTACGCAGGCGGGCAGATACCCGTCGCCGGGGATCATGTCGATCCCGTTGTTGCGACAGAACTCGATGGTGAAGCCCGCCGGCGAGAAGCCCATCCCGCTGATCGCGAAGACCTTCGCCTCGCGGGCGGAGTAGACGAGCGTCGGGACCTCCCCGCCGATTCCGTTTTGGTGCGGTTCGAGCAGGTGCAGGCAGAACGCCATCGCCGCGGCGGCGTCGACGGCGTTTCCGCCGCCAGCGAGGATTCCCAGCCCCGCCGACGAAGCAAGGTAATGTCCCGACGTTACCACCCCGCGGGTGGATCGAACTATCGAGCGTTTGAAGATATTGCTCATGGACGGTTCCTCACAGATCAGGGAACGCCAACCGTGTTCTTGCTACAGACCAAGGGCGCGCCGTCGCCACATCTTATGGCGTCTTGGCGGCTTGGGCCTCGACAAAATGGGATTCGATCCATTCCCGCCAGGCAGCCGCATCCTTTCCGAAGTCCTGCCTGGTCAGCTTCTTGAGCTTATGTTCAGCCTCGTCGGCCAAGGTCCTGGGGTGCTGCCGATCTTTTTCAAACAACTGTTTAAGCACCCCTAACAGAGCGGACGTGCCGGGGGCGTCGTAGAGAGGATGCGAAGGATCGAGCGTCTTCAACAGGTCGATGCTGGACCGATTGCAGGTCGCGTCGTCGTCGAGCAAGCCCGTCAACATCACGATTGCTTCCTTGTCGCGTGTCTTGGGGATGAGCCAAATCGCCGTTGCTCTGACATCCGCCGGCAGATCCGAATTGGCTGCTATCTGGGGGACCACGCGACCAGCTTGTTCGCCGATGCCATGGCGAACAACGTACATAGCCTCGGGCACCAACCTCGTGTTGGGCCCTCCAAGCAAGCTGAGCACCCATTGCTTTTCATCTTGAAAACCCAACTCGCCCAGGCGGTACTGCAGCCAGTCGTCGCGATCTTTCTTCCCTTCGCGCCCGGTTACCCGCTCCAGTATCTCCGCATATCCCCCCTTAAGGTCCCCTTTATCGCTCCGCCACTGCAATAATACATAGTCCACCGCTTCCGACTTGCTGCCGATAAAGCGCAAGGGGCGAAATGTTATCTGAAACCTCAAGGCGCCGTGACTGATCCCGCGCAGCCGAACCGCGGCTACGTCGATGGTGATCTCGTACTTCATTATGATTGCGATGAGTTGATATTGCCCATCTTCGCCCGCCTCAAAATAGACCTCTCCCTGTGGGCCCCAGTGCTCGTGAAAGGAGACTTCTTGCGGCGCGCTGGATGGCCCGCGTTTGCTATTCAGCAACACACGTGTGACTTTTCTGACGCCCTCGATAAGGCGGACTCGATCCTGCATGAACAGTTTGCGCAGCAGGATTGGAAGTATCCGGTCCGAAGGTGAATCGGTTTGGATGTCTTGCGGCTTTGGCGGGTGGCGATTGGATTGCACAACGGCCAGGACTAAGCTCTGGACGTCCCATATGAACTTTCGCCGTTGTTTTGGTGAGTAGTCTTTTAGCTGGGTCAGCTTCTGTGCCCTGGCGGCAAGGCCGGCCACTTTGTCACGCTGCTTTTGGGTCAGGGCCGCCTCTTGCCATTGTTCGCCAACCCGGCCCAAGACGGCTTCGATGGCGCCCAGTTCCTCTCGGTCGCCTCCCTCCTGCGGTGCGGGAGGCCCGATGTGATCGACACCGGCGAGTTCCTGGACCGTGCGAAAAATCGTTTCGGCTTCCCGCTGCATCTTTGAGTAATCCAGCTTGTCGGGCGTATCCGCCGGTTCGTGATAATCGGCGAAGTATCCGCAAGAGAAGAACACACACGGTATCCGGTACGGCTCGAAGACTATGTGGTCGCCGCTGGGCCCGGCTAGGTCGGTGCCGATCGGCAGGACCCGCAACTGAGCCTGCGATCCCGCATCCAAGATCGATTTCCGCAAGTCGGGGTATCCTTCCGTCCCGATCACGAACACGCTGTTGTCCTCAACGTCGAAGAAGTCCCGGCCGAGTAGATCTATGTTGATAACCGCGGCGAGCTTGCTCTCATCGAAATCATCTCGGCAGGTGAAGGCGAACGCACCGAGCAGAAACGTCTCCTCACAATCGAATGCTGCAAAGCATACCGTTCGCCTCGGCGCCAGCTCGGCAAGCGACAGTTTCTCGGCGATCTCCAACAAGACCGCCACGCCGGAGGCGTTGTCGGCCGCTCCCAGGCAAACCTTACCGTCTTTATTCGTGCCCACGTGGTCGTAATGGGCCGAGAGCAGAACGATCTGGTCGGCCAGCTGCTCGTCGCTTCCCGGTAAGACGCCGACGATGTTCGTCCCGAACCCGAAAGGTTGGGCGTACCCCTTGCTGTCGCCCCATGGGGTCAGACCATACGCTTGGAATCTGCTTTCGATATACCGCCGTGCGTCTCGCGACCCGGTGGATCTTGGCTTGCGTCCGCCCAAGGCCGGTTGAGCCAGAAAACCGACGTGGTCCGACAGTTCGCCCTTATCGATCGGTGCGCTTAGGTGTTCACGCGGGAGTTGAACGCACCCGGTAAGGCAAAGCCCGGCGATGAGGACCAGTACACCCGCCGACGAGGCAAGGTAACGTCCCGACGTGACCACCGGGCGGGTGGATCGAACTGGCGAGCGTTTGAAGATATCGGTCATGGATGATTCCTTCACTTGTCGGTGTCGGCAGTGGAGCTATGTGGCGCTCGTGCGGTACTGCTTCCACGTATCAATAAACACGCGGGTGTTGCGCCATGCGTTGTCCGTATCCTCCCTGACGTTATCCACGGGAGACAGAATGAATCCTCCGCCGGCGCCCAAGACTTTCACGGCTTCGATCACCGCGTCTCGCGTCTGTTGGGCTGTTCCAAGTTCAACGGTAACCGCTCCGCTGACTCCGCCCCACAGCGCGGTTTTGTGGGCGGCGCATTTGTCTTTGATCGGCTGGATTCCCGTGCCCTTGCCCTGGGCGGGATCGAGCCCGACAAGAACGTCCACACCCGTAGCGAGTATGTCGTCAAGCAGCGGCTCGAATGCGCTGGTTATGATATATCCGTACTTCCTGCCGGCTTGGTGCACCAACTCGGTTTCCCTCTTGATCGTCGGCGCGATAATGTCCCGGTACGCCTGCGGCGTCCAGAACTCGGTCGTCTCGTACCATCCTCTTCTCCAGATGAGGTCTGAGTCCGTAACGTCCAGATAGATTTCTATTTGCCGCATATTCCATTCGTGGATGATTTCGGCGTATTGGGCGATGATCTGCGGGTTGATAAGTGACAGGACCATAACGTCTTGGTACCCCGACAACCACGCCATGCAATCGCAGCCCATGACGCCCCCGTCGGAGTTTCCGCGACGTTCTGGTGGAAGGCCCGGCTTGATAACGCCCTTCCACCCGCCCAACTGGAGCAGGCCGTGTTTGTCGGCGAGCTTCTTGGCGGCGCGGGCAGTGTCTCTAAGTCTGTCGATGTCCTCATCGGCGAACGGACCGAAGAAGTACTTTAGCTTCTCCAGATCCTCTTGAGGTTTGACAAGCACCTCCTCGGTGCGGGGTATAAGCCAGTCGTTGAAGATAGGGAAGTCGCCTTCCTCGGGCCAGTTGGCGGCTTGTTTTACGCGGGAGGTCAGGGGGCCTTTGGGCGTGTCTATTCGTCGGCAAAAGTACTTGGTGTCCTCGGTCTGCTCGACCCATTCGCTGCAGCGTGCCTCCGGATGGAGACCGTGCTTCAGGTGCCCGACGTGCACGTAAGCGTCCAGGCCCAATTCCAACTGGGTCTGAACGAACTGGCGGTCTGTTTTGGATTTGAAGTATTGGTTGAAAAAGAGCATGAACGAGCAGGGGGTGTAATCATGTTCCTCATACGCCAACGCCGCCAGCATTCGCTGCTTTGAACTCATCATTTTTGCACCTGTCCTCGAATTTGCCGGTGCGGGTCACACGGCTGTCCGTTTTTCTGCGCGGGTAATCTCAGCGGTCGGACTGTGGGACCAGCGGCGCCCCGTCCAGGGCGTCGGGGACGGGCCGCCCGAGCAGTTGCAGCAAGGTCGGTACGATATCGACGGTGCGTGCGAGCATCTTGCGGCGCTCGGTGGGCACGCCCGGTCCGGCGATCAGCAGCGGGACGTGCATATCGGTGCCCCTCAGCCCGCCGTGCCCGGCCCGGTTGCGGTTGTTGAAGTCCCACCCGGGCGCGGCGAAGATGGCGATATCGCCGGCCCGCCGGGCGCGAAAGTACGCCAATATCTGCTCGGGCAGATCGGGGTAGTCGGTATCCGCCGTCGCCTCCCCCCAGCGGAGGCCGCCTGTTGGCTCGCCGCCGAGCAGCTCATCCGTCACCGCACCGGCCCACCCGAGCGGGTCGTCCCCGGCGAGAAGGTGATGCGAGATAGGTGCGCCTCGCCCGTTAGGCTGGCGGAACTCCACCTCGCCGCGCTTGGTGCGGACCCGCACACGGTTGGGCCCGGCGGCGTAAGCGACGGCGTCGACCGCCGCTTGGTGCGTCAGGGCCGAAAGCAGGTCCACGGGACCGCTGCGGGTCGGGAAAGCGGTCAGGTCGCGAAGGGCCGGGCGGACGGGCCAGGGCTCAAAGCCCACCACGGCCCCGCTCTTGTCGCGAATCGGGTGGCGCAGGCAGATTGCATAGTACCGATCGCCGCTGCCGTACAGAACAGCCGCGTGCTTCTGATAGTAGCTGAGCCGATTCTCGAAAGGCGTGTTTTCCCAAAGCCGCCTGCGGGCGACATCCAGTCCCACGTTCTTCCGCAGGAACCGCTCCATCGGGAAGTGCTTGCGGACCTCGCCCAGGCCGTGGTCGGACGTCAGGACGATGATGAGCTTATCGAGCAATCCGTCGCGGGCCAGGTCGCCAAGAACCCGGCCGATCTGCCGGTCCGTGTGGCGCAGGGCTTTGCGGTATTGTTCGGATCCGACGCCGTAAGCGTACGCGCGGAAGTCCGGCGCCAGCAGATACACGAACGTCACGGCCGGAAATGCGCGCCGCGCGCGGGCCACGTCAGCAAGAATGTTGAAACGATAAAGTGTTATCCGGTCCATCCACTCATAGAAGCCGAAGGTGAACGTAGGCGCGCCGGACAGGGCGTTTTCCACGAACTTCGTCGCCCCACGGTGAGCCTGGTAGAAGATCGAGAAGGTCGTCGCACCGGCGAAGCGTTCGAAGATCGTGGCGGCCGTGTAGTCGCCGTCGAGCGTGTTCTTCTGGGCGATGGTCTCGTAGTTTCGCCAGATGAGGAGATTGCGATCGAAGTGGTTGATCCCCGTCACGCCGTGATGCCCGGGAAAGACGCCCGTCACCAGGCTGGTCAGATTCGCCAGGGTTACGGACGGCGTGCTGGCCACAGCGCGCGGGTAGTACGTCCCGCGATCGGCGAAGTATTTTTTGATGGCTGGCAGCTTGCCTGCTTCGAGCATTTGGGCGAATACTTCGGCGTTGATGCCGTCGACGACGAAGACGATCGCGCCGCTGATTTCGGCGTCGGGCGGCATGGAAAAATCCAGGCCGAAGGAGTCCGCGTCTCCGCTCGGCCCCGGTACACCGCATCCGACCAGGACCACGCACCCAAAGACGCACCATCTGACAAGACGCTGAATCATAAGCGTGCATTCTACGTGTTTTGCGGGGATACAAAAACCCCCGCGGTTTTGCGGCCGCAGGGGGTATGGTGCATTCCTGTATACGCGATTAACTGAGGCGAGTTAACTTGGCGACTTCAGGCCGTAATTGGCGGGCTCGAAATCGTCCAGTGTATGCCCCATGTTGAACCTGACGTCTGTGTAGACGTACCTCCCGGTCAGCCGCTGGTCCCAGGAGACCTGCTCGTTCCAGTCGTACCCCTCGATGCAGATGGGGACCATGTAATCCAGGTCGATGCAGATGACCGTCTTACCGGCGGGGTATTCGGGCTTGTTGGGCAGGTGGCGGATGATAACGAGCGCCTTGCGGCCCATCACTTCGGCGAACCCGCCGAACTCTTCCCGCAGGTCGCCGCGGTCGCGGGCAAGGCGGTAGACTTCCAGCAGGTTCTCAAGCCCGCGCTCGAACCCGAACATACTGACCGGGCGAAGTGTGTTTCGCATCGCTTCCTTGCTGTCGGGCTTGTAGAAGGCGGTTGGCACGATGGCCCGCAGCAGCGGGCTGGTGGGTCTAATCAGCATGTGGCCGTTGTGCTTCCCCTCAACGTACAGCACGCGATCGCCGGCCGGGGGGTTCTTGACCCACTGCATGGCGACACTGAACGGGTTGCCCATAAACGCCACGTCGATCCATTGCTCGGGTGTCACCGATCCGTTGATCCGCTCCTGCTTGATCAGCGTGCAGTCGTAATCGTGGTATTGCCGGCGGTAATGGGTAAGGCAGTATTCAAGGAGGGCGATGTGGTCGGTCTTGGCTAATTCCACGAGTTGGTCGGTGACTTCGGGTGCGTTGGCGCCAATCTGGCTGCCGTTTATCGCGACCATGTATCTGGACTGCCGGAAGGCGATCGTCTGGGTGCATTGAAGACAGAACAGCCCGGCAAGCAGCAGACCGACCAAAATTCTGATCCTGCGGTTCGTGGGACGGAAGGTATATCTCAAAACCATTGTTGCCTCAATCCTGGCTCAAGGACGGTATTTTCGAGCTTAGGGTGTCAGGCTTCCTTTCCTACTGATCGGCAGGTTCCATCGTGCAACTTAGGTCCATTTTTCGGCCGATCTTTCCCTTATTATGGGTGGGTTGCGGGTCCCGTCCGTACCACCGGGCGAACCCGACCATCTGTAGGTACCCCAAGTATAGACGAAGCTCGCCATCCCGCCAACCCCTTTTTTTCGGCTAAATTTCCGCCCCCTGGCTCGTCCGGCCGAGCCGATCAGAGTCGAAACTCACCTCCGCGCGGGCGCCGCTATCCACGGGCTCCATCCGCAGTTTGTGGCACCTAAGGGGCTGTCCACCGGGCGGGTAAAATCATTCTTGACGTAGCCCGCCCGGACGTCTAGAACCTCCTTTCCTGCGCACGGTTAAACGACCCTGGGAAGGCTCACTTGATTCCCGCCTTGAGGAGGTAGAAGCGATGAACTTGGTTACAGGCGCCACCGGACTGTTGGGTAGCCATATTGTCGAGAAGTTGATCTCATCCGGCGAGCCGGTCCGCGTGCTGGTCCGCCCCAGCAGTGACACGCGGGTTCTGGATCAGTGGCCTGTCGAAAAGGCCGTCGGGGACGTGACTGATCGGGCGACCCTTACCGCTGCGATGGAGGGCGTCCATACCGTCTACCATTGCGCCGCCCAGGTGGGAGACTGGGGCCCGTGGCCGCGTTTCGTCGCCATCACCATAGACGGAACACGAAACATGCTGGCCGCCGCTGCCCAGGCGGAGGTGAAGCGGTTCCTGCACATCTCCAGCATCTCAGCCTACGGACACCCCGATGGTGAAGGCATGGTACTGGACGAGACGGCCCCGCTGGGCGTTGACCTGCACAAATGGAGCTACTACAGCCGCGCCAAGGTCCAGGCCGAAAGGCTCGCATGGGCCGCACACGACCGCGGCGACGTGCCGGTTACCGTGGTAAAACCCAGCTGGCTGTACGGAGAGCGAGACCGGGCGTCGCTTCCCAGGTTGATTCGGGCGATCCGATCCGGCAAGGCCAAGCTGATCGGCGATGGGACGAACCGTTTAAACCTTGTATACGCCGGTAACGAAGCTGAAGGGTGCATCCTTGCTGCGACGTGCGAACAGGCGATCGGCGAGGCCTATAATCTCTCCAGCGACGGCGAGATCACCCAGGGGGAATATCTGAACAAGATCGCTCAATGCATCGCCGCCAAGCCGGTTACAAAACAAGTCCCGTACCGCATAGCGTATAGCGCCGCGTTTGTGATGGAGCTGTTCGGGCATTTGTTCAGGAGGACTAATCCGCCTCTCGTGACGCGCTATTCGGTCTGGCTGATGGGCAGGCGATGTTTCTTTTCCGCCAACAAAGCGCGCGAGCAGCTTGGGTGGGAGCCTACAATTGGCTATGAGCAGGGCATCGAGCGTGCGGTGAAGTGGTGCAGCGACAACGGGGTCTACTAAACCGGAGAATTAGCTAAATAGCCTGTTGCATTAGCGCGCCAAAGTCCGATAATCATTGCCGACGGGGTCATTATTGACGCAAGAGTTTCGCCGACCAGCTCGCTAAAGCAGGCGCGCACAGCCCCTTTTGGGGTTGGGCAATCGAAGTTCAGACTCCGGGTCGGGGGTCGTTGATTGTCAGCGCGCCTGCCTTTGCGGGCTGGTCAGTTGTCTGAGGGGGTTCTGGGCGAACGGGTGTGCCAGGTTGCTGCGCTGCAACAATCCGCCTGTTATTGTAGAATCCAGATCAGACGGGCGGGTCCGAAGTGTATGCACTGTATGTTCTGGCGATTGCTGTCGCACTGGGGATGGATGCGATGAGCGTATCCATGGCGGTTGGTGTGCGCTGGAGCGGCCCGAGGCAGAAGTTTCGCTTGGCGTGGCACATGGGCCTGTTTCAGTTCGCGATGCCTATCCTGGGTTGGATCGCCGGCCGCGAGCTTGCCGCCCTCCTCCACGGCGTCGGGATCTACCTCGCCGCCGGACTGCTGCTGGTCGTTGGGGCCAAGATGCTTATCGAGGCGCTGCGAAGCGATCCTGGGTCCGTGGCTGAACACATCGTCGAATGGAAGGGGTTCCATCGCCGCCGCTCCGACCCGACCAAGGGCTTGTCATTGATGATGCTTTCAGCAGCGACGAGCATCGACGCGCTGGTTGTGGGGGTATCGCTGGGCCTGCGGGGCTCTGGGATATGGGTTGTCAGCGTCGTTATCGGCGTAGTGGCCGCCCTGATGGCGCTGATAGGCGTCGAGGTGGGGCGGCGCGCCGGCGCCCGGTTCGGTAAGGGCGCAGAGATCGCCGGCGCCGTCGTGCTGATACTATTGGGCGTGCTGTTCTTGCTGGTATGACTCTAGCTGCGGGGTTCGTCCTTCTGGGCGGGAGGGTGTACGGAGACGCGCAGGCTCAGATCGGCCAGTTGAACCTCATCGACCGGGGCCGGAGCTCCGGTAAGCGGGCAGATTCCGCGCTGCGTCTTGGGGAATGCGATTACGTCGCGGATGGACTGCCCTCCCACCATTATCATAACGATCCGGTCCAACCCGAACGCGATACCCCCGTGCGGGGGGGCGCCGTATTTCAGCGCGTCCAGCAGGAATCCGAACTTCGTGCGGGCCTCGGGCGGACAGATCCCCAGCAGCTTGAAGACCTGCTGTTGGACCTGGGGCGAGTGGATACGAATTGACCCGCCGGCCAGCTCCACGCCGTTGCAGACGATATCGTACGCCCGCGATTTGACGGAGGCCGGGTCGGTCTGAAGCTTCGCCAGATCCTCCGGCCGCGGGGAAGTGAACGGGTGGTGCACGCTCTGGTAGCGCCCTTCGCGTTCGTCCCATTCCACCAGCGGGAACTGGACCACCCAGCACCAGGCGAGCTCATCTGGGCCATAGAGCTTCAGGTCGGCTCCCAGCTTGACCCGCAGAGCGGCCAGGATTCTGTTGACGGCTGGGGCTTGGTCGGCGACGAAGAAGATCAGATCCCCGTCGCCTGCGGACAGCTGTTGGGTCAGTTGCTGCTGGACCTGCTGGGGGAGGAACTTGGCGACGCCTCCGGCGGCGGCGCCGTCTTGAAGCTTGCACCAGGCGAGGCCCTTGGCGCCGTACTCGCCGGCGTAGGCGGTGTAGGCGTCGATGTCCTTGCGTGTCAGCTTCCCCCCGCCGCGCACGCAGAGGGCCTTTACGATCCCGCCGGATGAGATTGCGCCGGTGAATACCTTGAAATCCGTCGCCGAGACAATTTGTGTCACGTCGCTCAGGAGCATCTCGAAGCGCAGGTCCGGCCGGTCCGTTCCGTATGAGCTCATCGCCTCGCCGTAGGTAAGGACCGGTACGGTCTGGGGGAAGCCCTTCCCAGCGGCGCTGCAGATCGCCTGCATCAGCCGGTTCGTTACGTCGATTACGTCCTGCTCGCGGCAGAACGACATCTCCAGGTCCAGTTGCGTGAATTCCGGCGCCCTGTCAGCCCGCAGGTCCTCGTCGCGGAAGCAGCGGACGATCTGGTAGTATCTATCCAGCCCGGCGACCATCAGGATTTGCTTGAACAGCTGCGGGCTCTGCGGGAGGGCGTAGAACGAGCCCTGCTGGAGGCGGGATGGGACGAGAAAATCCCGTGCGCCTTCGGGTGTGGATTTGGTCAGGAAAGGCGTTTCGACCTCGATGAAACCCTCGGCATCAAGCAGGTCGCGGATCGCCTTGCATACCTTGTGCCGCAACCGCAGCGCTGCGGTCATCGCTGGGCGGCGAATGTCGATGTAGCGATACCGAAGGCGGGTCTCCTCGGAGACCTCGGTGAACTCATCCGGCTCGAAGGGGACCGTCTCGGACTTGTTCAATATGGTCAGCTCGTCGCAGATTACTTCGATCTGGCCCGTCGACAGCTTGGGGTTTTCGCGGTCGGGACCGCGAGAACGGACCTTACCGGTCACGGAGATGACCCATTCGTTGCGCAGCGACCGGGCCAGCGCGTAGCGCTGCTCGCCTGTCTTGTCGCCTTCTTCGGGTAAGTCGAACACCGCCTGCGTTATCCCCTCGCGGTCGCGCAGGTCGACAAAGACCACCCCGCCGTGGTCGCGGTAGCTTTTAACCCACCCGCACAGCCTTACGCGCTCGTCGATGTTTCCCCCCGTCAGCTGCCCGCAGTGGTGCGTCCTGTTCAAGACATCGTCGCTATAGGTTTCCATTGTCGTCACTCGAATCTCCCGACGCCGGCGATCCCTACACGGGCGGTTCGGCGCCCAGTTTTCAAAGATGAGACAGTTTAACCTTTTTCGCCGGCAGTTCAATCGGGATTGGGACTTACCTGGGGACTTGCCTAGAAAGTGCCCGGCGGATCAGTCCGGGCACGGCGCTTGATTTTCCCGAGGTTCGGCGATAGAAAGCAAATGGTAGCGAATTGGCGCTGAGGGTTTTGGGAGCAGGACTATGGTGAGCTATTTGACCGACCGTTGTTGCGGGCACAGGACAGGGAGGGTTGCAGCGGGTGGGCTGGTACTGGTTCTCCTGGTGTGTGTCGTGATCGTTATGCTGATGTACTTCAAGCGACCCGAGAAGGGGGGCAAGAGTTATATCGAAACCGTCGTGGATTCCAAGAAGCAGGCCGTGGCGGCGGTGGCATTTACGGAGCTGGCGGGACTGCACCGCGAGCTGGAGATGGTGGCAATTGTCAGCGACGGAAGCTACCCGCCGCTTCAAGAGCTACTGGAGACCAGCCAGATCGCCTACAAGCTGCTGCGCCGTCCCGGCGGTGACGACGAGCGCCCTTGTATCTACATCGAGGGCCAAAACCAGCGCATGCCTCCCTCCAACATCCTCGTCTACGACGCCGGCGCCGCCGAGGCCCAGCTGGAGGGGCTGGTCCTGCTGCGCGACGGGCGCGTGCAGACCTTCTCCGCAGAGGACATCGAAGCCGCCGTTACCGCAACGCGGGATGGACTACAGGGAAGGTAATCGCCCCGTCACAATCCCCCCAGCGGGATCCTGACCACGTCCTGATGGGCGTGGTCGATGCGCTCCTACCGGCCGGGTCTTCGATCCACTTGCTGTAGCAGCGCCCGCAAAGGTGGATCGTCATGCGGCGGTAGACTTGGTCCATCAACTCCTGTGGTGAGGCGTCTCGCATCTGCTCGAATATCCGCTCCAGCTCGGCCTCGAAATCGCGGGCCAGGTCCTCGGCGGATATGTTCGGGGGTGTCGGGTCGGCGACGGCCTCGATCCTGACGACGTAGAAACTCCCCTCGCCGGGTCTCAACTCGTCCCCACATCGGTGACACAGAAGTAATTCATCATCCGTGTTGTTCACGAAAGTAAGTATACACCGGGCCGCAACGTGTCGCGCCACAGGCGTAAGTGGAAAAGCGGAGAAACGGGACGTATTCCGGCGCCGCCCACCCCGGCCTTCGTTTCTTGGCCTTCATTCTTGGGCTTGTTGTGGACGTGCGGCAGCTGGCTGGGAAAGTGGGGCACCGGGCCCCTGCGTAGCCTGTGTTTCCTTGAGGATGCTTCTTGCGAATCTGCGGATCTTCTCAGATGGGTCGTGGTCGGCGATCTGCCGAATGCCGTCGGTGTCGCCAAGCTCCTTCAGTGCCAGCAGACCACAAATCCGCACCCTTTTAGAATCGCAGTTCCTGATGACCGCTCGTACCTTTGCCGTCAGCCCCTCGCATTTGGCCAAGCCTATGAGGCCGAGGACCTCCTCAACTATCAGCGAGTTTTCCGAATCCAAGGCGCGTTCGTAATATGGGCTGGCTTTGGTGCGATACCTGACTACTAGGTTCACCGAAGCATAGTCGCGGATATTCTGGCTGTCGTGGGCGAGAAACTCGATCATCCTCGGGACAGCTATGCGCATCGGCTTGCGGGCCAGCGAGTCGATCTGGCGGGCTTCAGGGGTGCCCTGCGCTTCGCGGAAATCGGCGAATATCTCATCCAGGAGTTTACGGTATGGGCCCTGCATCCCATGGTCGGCATCCTGGTCGGTTAATTGCTCTATCGTTTCCTCCCACGCGACGGCCTGTTGATAGTCCCTGTAACGGAGGGGTAATAGCGAAATGGTATTGAGAGCAATGTGCACAATGATTATCGGTACCAGGCTTCGCATGCGCAGGCGCCAGAAGCCCAGAATCATCCCATATCCAAAAACGAGGATGCTCGGCCCGACGGGATACAAATGACAGAACGCGAATAGAACAGCTTGCAGAAGAACAGCAACAGTGCCCGGGACCAGCTTCCTGAACTGCTCCAGTGCGTACCCTCTCCAGAAGATCTCCTCGGCAATCGGCGCTGCGAGAATGACAATGGCGGCACGGAAGAGAATGGCAACAGGCGACGGTTCTTCCAGCGTGAGCTGGCCGAAGTGCGGTCCTTCGACCCAAAACCCAAGTTGGTTAATCACATAGTACGTTATCAGCGCCCATACAGACAACCCGACCAGGAGCAGCAGCCACCACAAGAGATGGGACCATCTGGGCGGAAGCCACTGTTGATCGAAGCCGGCAAGTGTGGGTTTCCACTTCGCTGCAATTATTGGGATGCAGAAGAACAGGAATACGCCGATGGCGCTGAGCGCAATTGCTGGGAGGTAGTGGTGCACTATAATCCGTCGAGCGACCAATTGCGGCACAAGGCAAATGGCCAGGATCACGAGGAACAGCGTTAAGACCTTGGTCTTTTCCTTTGCAGATAGGGTGCGGGCCTGTTCGGCGCAATTGATTTGACTAGGACCCATTGGCGTTGCGTTCTTCTAGCTCAGGTTGGGCTTTTCTTTCTATGGGAATAGAATTGCGCTAGTGTCGCCGGTGAGGCAATGCGCGGTGGCTAGGATCGGCACCAGGCCAGGCGAGTGCCCCAGCGGGTCCGCGGGTCATGGCGATGGCCCGGTCATCCGCTCTTCGAGCTTGAAGTTCACTGTGGGCGGCTCGCCGACCAGATTGACGGCCAGGCCGGGCGGGAAGCGAATGATGACGGTGCGGGGAAGCCAGCTGACCGGCGCCTTGTCGTCCTCCGTCAGCTTGATGTAGGCGTCGACGTCCTTGGCCTCCAGCCGGTCGAGGTCCT
>SDBV01001466.1_pt1 | contig 35598 bp, 36 predicted proteins | sample 2277081 | NCBI WGS metagenome assembly SDBV01 (sample SAMN10402039, study PRJNA504765) | marine sediment metagenome | isolation source: marine sediment core GS10_PC15, 223 cmbsf | place: Arctic Ocean: Southern Knipovich Ridge | collected 2010 | reverse complement strand
ACATCTTTGCAAAAACTCCTCTCTAATATGTTTGCTCAAAGCATAGCATTAGCCACTGGCCAAAAAAGTGATAACCCAAACAAATACTTCGAAGGTAATAGGCCCAATCATATTTTGCTTGGCACAAAATTAGATCCTAGGACTTTAGGAGCACTTTTATCTTATTTTGAGAACAAAATAGCTTTTCAAGGCTTTATCTGGAATATAAATTCATTTGATCAGGAAGGTGTTCAACTTGGTAAAGTTTTAGCAAATAAATTTTTAGATCTTTTTGCTAAAAAGGATATGGATTTTGAGATAGGCAAAGCTTTTATAGATTTGCTCTAAAAGCTTATGTATTTAGAACAAATCTTATAAAAATTTTAATTAATTCTTATCACCTGTTAAATAGGCTGACAAATTAAAGTTATAAAGAAGGCTTTAGCTTTGCTAGTTCAGATTGTAGGCCATCAAATTGCTCTGCAAGTCTTTGCAAAGAGGCAGTAGTCTCTTGTGATAATCGTAATTGTTCTTTATCAAGCATTTGAGAAATTTCTGTTAATTCTGCTAAAATTTCCCGTTTTTTTTCTAGGTCAGAAGTAGCCTCAGATTCTCGCATTTTTTGTTTTGTGAGTTCTAATAATCCGTCTATATCAATCGATTCTTTATCCTCTGTAGAAGGCTTTTGTGGTTCATTTACAATTTTATATATTTTTAAACCAATGTATACGACAGCTCCAAACATAATAGCATTTGGATATGAAGCAGCATCAAAATATTTAGCTAAAATTCCACTTGCGACAGCAGTGGCTTTTTCTTTGCTTGTAAAAGGATTGAGAGTATGAAATCCAACTTTAGTAATTGGATAATTTATAATTCCTCTTATTTCCATATGAATCTCCTAAGTTCCAAAAAAAAGATGAATGAACAGGTTATATTATTAATAAAAATATAAAAAGAAAAATTTTCATAAATACTATTTAAAATTTTTGCTTTATATATATGTAAAACCTGAAGCTATTTAAGCTCTTGAAGAACTTTTTTGAGATTATTGATTTTATAATCTGCAGAGCAGTCTCTATGAGGTTTATCAGGATATGAATAAAAGATAAGATTCGGAATTTGAATGATGAGACACAAGCTCTATATCACCTTTTGAATCCCCAATAGTTATTAGTTTTGAATATTTCTTACCCTTTAAAAAATTTAAAAGAGCCTCTTTTTTAGTTGATCTATGATTAATGTGAGAATCGATGCCGATTATATGGTTTTTTGAAAAATACTTTTTTATATCGATTATTTTGATAAACTTTTCTAAAGCCGCTTGATTGGAATTTGAAATGAGTATCTGATCAAAACTGCTTTTAGATATTTTTTCTAAAACTTCTTTTACGTGATCATTGATTTTGAGATGTTTTGCAATAACATGAAAAGAGTTTTGGCTTTTATCATTGGCATTCTACTTGCAGATCTAGATGAATTTTTAGAGGTTCATCAGGTAGTAGATAAGCAAAATATTCATACCATTTTTTCCCAGTTAAGAGTTTGGCCTCTCTTAGGGTTAAAAACCTTTTGAAACCAATTTTTTTTAAAACAGAGCTGGTGATCTCTATTACAGCTACATCATTGCCTTTTTCTAAAACCCCATGAAAATCCCAGACAAATAATTTCATAATTATAATTTTTGGGTGTTTAAGTTTATAAAATGAGCATTATTAAAAGATTCTCCCGTTTTTGGCATAGTGATAAAAACTTGAGAAAAACTCTTTAGAGCATTTTTTAGGTTTTCTTTATGAGCCTCATCTAAATGCGCCTCTAAATCATCGATTAAAAATAGAGCCTTTTTATCTAACCTAGAAGATAGCTTCTCCCACTCGGCAAATCTAAGAGCATAGAGTAACATTTCTTTCTGTCCTTCACTAGCAAAGTTTTTAGCCGATTTACCATCTATATAAATAGAAAAATCATCTCTATGAGGGCCAAGAAGTGTTGTTTTAAAATCTAAATCCTTTTGTTTGTTTTTTGTAAGATCTTTTAGATAGGCTTTTGCTGTGCTATCTACACCATCTTTTAGCTCTATTGATGATTGGTATTTTATTGTGGCTTCGCTTTTTTTCTTAGATAGATTTTGTAATATTTGAAAGATTGGATCTTTAAGCTCTTCTATAAATAATTTTCTTATGTATGTTAAGTATCCACCTGATTTACTAAGTTCTATATCAAATGGTTTTAAAAGATGAGATTTTTTAGTTTTTAAAAGATGATTTCTATGTTTTAAAGCTTTTGAAAAGCGAAGATAGTGATGGACGTATAGAGGATCTTTTTGGGCTAAATGTAGATTTAAAAAAGAGCGTCTAAGTTGAGGTTTTCCTTTGATTAAATTTATGTCATCAGGTGTATGCATCGATGAGGGTAAAACGCCTAAAAGAGAAGTAAAAGAGGGATATACATTTGCGTTATGGGTTATTTTTTTTGTTTTACCATCATAATAGATCTTTATAATCTGAGATATGCCAGAGTCTTCAATTAAAGCTTCAATAAAAAAAAATCTTTTTTGATGTTTTATTAACTCTTTTAAATTTAAAGTTCTAAATGATTTTCCTGTGCTTATTAGATTAATCGCTTCTAATAGATTAGTTTTTCCAATAGCATTCTCCCCGGAGATAATATTTAAATGGGGGGAAAAACTAACTTTAAAAGAAGTGTAATTCCTAAAGTTATGTAAGTGCAGGGTTTTCAGAAACATCATTTATATTTTGAGGCGTTTGAAGCTCATTTAATCTCATTGGCATAATAACAAAAACAACAGATGTCGAGTCTGTTATCATCCCAGGATTGTAAGCATCTTGAATTGAAAAAGTAATAGTCTCATCTTTAGAATGCCTTAAAATATCCAAAAAATAAAACGGATTGAAAGCAATTTCTAGTCTTTCATCTGAATAATCAACAGGCATAGTAACATTACCCTCGCCAATCTCTGCGCTCATCGCTGTTAGTTGTAGTTGTCCTTGATCAAAGATAAACCTAACAGAGCTTGTCGAATCAGAAGTAAATAAAGATATCTGTCTTAAAAGAGTAATTAACTCTTCTCTATGGATTGACATCGAAATAGGTGTGTTCTCAGGTATTACTTTTTCAACATCAGGGTATTGACCTGATAAAAGTTTGGTAATCAAAGTGAGATTAGCGCTTTCTAAAAATACTTTGTCATGCATCAGGGATAGATTTACTATTTGTTCATCATCCGTTAGCATTTTTGTCATCTCTTCAGCCGCTTTTAGGGGCAATATGTAAGAGCCTTGAAAAGACGGATCAATATCTACATTAGTCTGCATCTTTGCAAGTCTTTTGCCGTCAGTAGCAATAAATGTGGCCATTTTTTTATTAACCTGCATGCTGATCCCATTTAAAACATATCTACTATCTTCCCTAGCTGCAGAAAAATAAGTTCTTGTGAACATCTCTTTTAAAGTCGAAGAAGAGATCGGTACTTGAGTCGCTTTAGAAATATCAGGCAATGTTGGAAACTCACTTTTTAGCATACCTTTAATTTTAAAATTAGATGAGACAGATGTGATTTCAGCAACTTCATTCGAGGTAGTAGAGATCTTGATTTGAGGCGATGTTAGCTCTTTTATTAAATGAAAGAAACGTTTCGCAGGAAGAGCAATTGCACCCTCTTCGATAACTTTAGCTTCAGCATAGCCGCGCATACTAGTCGTTAAATCGGTACTATATAGGATTATTTGATCATCTTTAGCTTCGATTAAGACATTTGATAGAATGGGTATTGCAGGTTTGTTTGCTACAATATTTTGAATTTTTCCAATAAGGGAGACAAGCTCATTTTTTGATATGACAGCTTTCATGGACGATATCCTCTGAATTTTCGTTTATGTTAAGTAAAAAAGATACGTTATTTTTTTAAGCTGTGTCAAGTATATTCTAAAAAAATGTGGTAATAAGATAATTAAAATGATATTTAATTTTTAATATTTAATAGCTTTTTGAATTTCCTTTTTCTGAGCTTTTTCTTTTAATTTTGCTCTTTTATCATAAGCTTTTTTACCTTTAGCAATAGCAATTTTGATTTTGGCTCTACCTTTTTTTAAGTATATTGAGAGCGCAATGAGAGCCACACCTTTTTCTGCAATTTGCTTTTTGAGCTTAAGAATTTCTCTTCGGTGCATTAAAAGCTTTCTTTTTCTTCGATCTTTGTGAGTATAACCAGCGGCGAATTTATAGGGAGCTATAGTGCTATTCATCAACCAAAGTTCATTATCTTTTACATCTACATAGGCATCTTGAAGAGAGCCGCCATGATTGCGAAGAGATTTGATCTCAGATCCTAAAAGAGCCATTCCGGCTTCGAAAGTGTCAAGTATTTCATAGTCATGATATGCTTTTTTATTAGAAACTAAAGCTTTCATCCAATATAAATCCTTAACTAATTTCGAAAAGGCTTTTACCAAATTTTGTTACTCTGAAACAATCTCTGCCGTTTAAAGATCCAACAGCGATGATACCAGTTTCAAAAAGTCTTTCAAAGATAACTGTTTTAACAAATAAGATTTCCTCAGATGTATAAGTGGGTATAAAATATTTATGAGCTTTTCCATGAGATATTATTTTAATTACTTTTTCATCGGCTATTGCAGCTAATATACCATTTTTGAAATCATCAAAATATACCCAATCATTATTTAGAACCCTTATGATACTTTTTTCAGTCTCTTTAATAGCTTTTTCCGCTATTAAAGTTGGTAAGATGTTTTTGTTTTTTAGAGTGTTTAAAGGATGATAGTACAGATGTAGAGCTTTTTTCTCATAATCTAAACCTAACCATTCATCTGTTTTAGAAGCACTTTTAATAAGATCTTGTTTTTTTATTAAAAAGTTTAGATCGATTAATTTTTCTAATACACTATTAATATATGTGCTAGTTATGATGATATCAGTATCTTTTAAAGAAATCTCTTTTTTTAGATTATCATGTAGCTGTTCAATAGAAATAGGTTTTTTAGCAATTTTTAAAGCGCTGGATAAATCTTTGACAAAACCAAAATCTGTATTTCTTTTTCGGATTATAGATTTTGTATTTTCAATACTAGCCGTTTTAGTTTTTTGTAAATATAAGAGATACGCTTTATATTCATGAAAAGGGGATAGAACTTCAACAAAACCTTTTTTAGTTTTTTTGTATGATTGAAAACATAAAAAGTTAAATTCCAATAAAAGAATACACTCTAAATATGTTTCTTTATCCAGATCGTATTTTTTTTGTAAAACCTTGGCTTCAATCTCAAAATCTTTTGCATTATATACATCTTCAATGATATGCAAAAAAATCTCTTTTTCATGTTCGATATTAGATATATGTCTTTCAAAGAGATGTGGTGTTTTAAAATATTTATCTATAATTGATTCAAAGATATTATTAGAAGATTTAGGAAGAGAATACCAAATAGGTAAAATATGGATAGGAATTTTTTGCAAAAGATTATTTATAAATAATAGATCGGGTTTGAAATTCTCATCGAAGCGTTTATATTCAAATTCAAAATATTTTCGCATCTTTTTGTCGATCGTGACAATCTCACCATCGATTTGGATAAGTTCACTAGAAGTTAGCTTTTTTAAGATAGGTAATAAAGTTTTTTCTTGGATATCAATATCTTTTGACAGCCGGCTGATAGAAGTTTTTATAGAGCTAAACAGAATCTCTTCTAAAGCATTTAACTCAAGCTCATTCAAAGAGGATAAAAGACATCTATTTTCAATATCTTTTTTGTAATTGTAATCTAAGAGACAAATCTTATTTTTACGAGGAGCTATTATTTCTAACATTTTCTATCAAATAGGTGTTTACACTTCTTGCAATATAAATTACGCAATTTTTTATATCAAGATTAATTTAAAGATTTATTAAAGAAAATGTTATCAAAAAATGATATTATAATATTCTGAGACCTTAATAATATTATAATTTTTTCTATATTTTAAATTTTTGAATAAAATATTACTCAGAGAGTTTGAAGAGCTGGTATAATAAGATTCATCTCTTTAAGCCTTTTTTGTTGCTCTTTAAAAAACTCATTCGTCGCTACTTCGCCAGATACTTCTAGAGCTTTTTTCATCTCGTCTGATAATTGAAATTCTAAAGTGCTGATATCTTCATCATTTATTACGATTGTCCGATACTTATCATAAGTCTCTAAATTATGAATGAGAGCTTCAGAATTAAAATATAATAGGGCTAATGTTGAAACAAATTCACTTATGCTTTCACAGCTGTTTAGTTTTTGAGCTTTAGTAGTTGGGGTGTAAAGACTTAAACCAAGGGTTTTTTTGTTAAGTTTTATATAATCTTTATCTTTATTAGTAACCGAGCTTGTTTGATATTTTAGAGTATCAAAAGCATCGATTGGATAGTTATATAAAACTCCCCCATCTACAAACAATCCAAAAGCATCTTTTTTTATGCGGTTGTTTTCATTATCTTTTACGTACAGAGTATGGGGCTTAAAAACGCCTGGGATTGACATTGATGCTCTAATAGCATCTGATATAATAACATCATCGTATATTTCATTCTCTGAGCTTAACTCTACAATCTGCATTGAAGGTTCAACTCTTGTTGTAAATATATGCAGGTGTTTAATAGCTGAGGTGATCTTAGATAGATTTCTTAACTCTTTAAATGTGCAATATTCTATTTTGGTCTTTTCATAGATTTTTTGTTCTATCCAAAGTCTAAAATCCTCGCCTTCGCAAAGACCTGTCGTATCCCAAAGATTTTTAAAGAAATCTAAAGTGTTGGTGATAAGTGAGAGAGGATCTTTAAATATTTGATAAACTTCATCTAAAGCCCCTTTTAAAATATCAGAAAAAGAAGTCTTTTCATAAAGATTTACAATTTTTTCTTCAGTGATTGGATAATCTAAAAAGTCACTTAAGTTTGTTTTTATCAAAATATTGTGCATCTCTTCAGAATTATAGCCTAAAGATAGAAAAACGGCTGTGATAGCACCCGCTGAAGTGCCGCATACTCTTTTGAGATTTTGCAGAGCATCTAATTTTTCTAAAGCTTTAATTGCACCTACATAAGCAATCCCTTTAGCTCCACCACCTTGTAAAACAAGGTTTTCGAGATAATTATAAGTATAAAGGGGGTGCTCTTCGTCTAAAATCTTCTCTTGGTTACTCAATTTGGTGAGAAGATCGACAATTTGTAGATTTTGCTCTTCTGGATATTCTCTTAAGTAATCAACTGCTCGCATATTATCATTATCTACTTCATCAACACAAATCCCAAAATAGTTTAAAAGCTTAATCATCAATGATTGTTTAGCAAAGGTTGCCATGTGAAGGGCACTCTTTCCGCTTGAATCTTTAGCGAAAAGTGCAATTTTTCGATTTATAAGATTTTGAGCTAAATCTAGATCATTCTCAAAAAAAGCCTCTAAAAGCAAAGATCTACCAGTCTCATTTATCAAGACATCTAAGGTGCTTTTTGGAATTTTATCGACGATTACCCAATTGTTTTGTTTGCAAGCCATATAAACTTCATTAAATGAGCTTTGAGCATATGCATTAGTAGTAAAAGCTAAAAAGAAAATAAACATCAAAGTGGTGTTTAAGATAAGATTCTTGCAAGTTTTTGCGATCATTTTTAAACCTATAAATTAAAAAACAGATCAAAAACCTAACAAATCTGATGGTTTATGTTAAATCTTTTTTCGAAAATCCAAGCATTTTAATCTTTAAAAATTACCCCTTTTGGGCTTAAAAACCCAAATATTTTGAAATTAGGTAATTGTTAAAATTATTGATTTTATTAAATAATATTGAGAATTAATAATTTTTTAAAAGCAACTAAGTGGTTGATTATCAATATTATTTAAAATTTTATTAAAAATAACACTTGATTAATAAATTGGATTTTGAGAATTAGTAAAGAGTGAGGAACTTCTAATTTTTAAGGAAGGAATAAACTATGAAGAAAATAGATATGCTTGCATTAATTTTACTAGTAATTGGTGGAATTAACTGGGGTTTTTGGGGTGTTGTAGATTTCAACATCATAGATTATATTTTCGGAACTATTTGGATTGACAAAGTTATTTACTTTTTAGTAGGTATCAGCGGAATATATGTATTATGTACATGGAAACGTTTTTGTTGTCACAAAAGAAAATAATAATTTATCCATTTGGGTTCTTTAAAGTCAGTTAAGGTTTTAAAGAACCCTTTTTCTATTCTAAGGTTTTCATTTTTAATTTCTTATAACATAAAACTACTAATAGTAGGTGAAAAGAGTAGTTTTAGTTCGAAAATTACTAAATTATTGCTATAAATTTAGATAATTTAATAAAAATAAACAAAAAAAATTATGTAATGTATTTTTTTTTTAGTTTTTTTTTAGTTTAAAAAACCCTTTCAGAATTGTTTTTAAAGATGATTTTGCAATTTTATAGTTATTTAAATTAATTAAATTTAATAAAGAAATTTGTTTTTATTTATATAATTTATTATATTAAAGATATAAGAAGTAAAAAGGGTTTTGCCTACAAATTACTTTTATATAAAATATACATGGAGGAAACTATGTTAAAGAGAAAAAGCAAAAAAGCAAAAAAACCAGCTAAAAGAAAAGTAGCAACAAAAAAACCAGCTAAAAGAAAAACTACAAAAAGAAAAGCTAAAAAAGCTACAAAAAAAACAGCTACAAAAAGAAAAACTACAAAAAGAAAAGCTACAAAAGCTCCTGCTAAAAAAGCTACAAAAAGAAGAAAAAAAAGAAAAGCTAAAGCTTAAGTCTTTATTTTTTAAGTTCTTAAATGAAAAGTCGAGTAAGACCGCTAGGTCGAGCTCGATTTTTTTATTCAGCTCCAAAAACCTTAAATATTTTTAAAAGTTCCATTATAAAAATAAAGAAACTAACAGCGGTTAAAATGCCTGCGAAGAAGTGCTGGGTTTGAGAAAAATTATATCCATAAAATATTGCAAGTAAAAAAGATATAACAAAAAGAAGATAGAATGAAAACTTCCTCTCTTGCATCATAAAAAAGACATTTGCAAGGATTATTATCCCTGCTAGAACCTCGATGAAAAGAGACGCCATAGAGTTCGCAAATCTAAAAGCCATAATTCCACTTAAGATAATAATTAGGCCATAAATCAAAGAAACATAGGCAGTTGTTTTCATAAAACTTTCTCCTTTAATACCTTGTGATAGAAATTGACATGTTCCAAACAAATAAATAAGAGGGCCGAGAATGAGTAGGTAATTGCAGATATTATATCTTTTTTCCAGGCCAAGATATTTAAAATTATGGAAGAAAAAAAGATGAATAAGCTTGCAGTTTGGCTGATGAAATAGTCATGTTTAATTAAAAAAGTGTAGTTCCAAAGTATAGATAAAAGAGAAATGATGGAGAAAAAAGCAGTTGCTAATCTAAGTATTCTGGAAGAATATTTTTTCCAAAAAGACCAAAGAGTAAAAGCGAGAGTAAAAAAGTATAGAGCATAAAAAGCTAGATAGGGTTTAGATATTATCCATTTGCGATGCATTAAATTTTCGGTTTTAGAAAATATCCAAATGATGAAAGATTCAAGAGAGAAAGATATACTTGCAAAAACAAAAAAACTGAGTAGATTTTCTAAAAAGCTTCTTTTAAAAAAATTATAATTTAGATTTGTCTGCACAAGTGCTCATTTATTTAAAACCTTATTAAGATGAGATAGACTATTTCAAATTTTTTCTCAACAATCATTTTTAGATAATCAAATTAATGGGTCGATAAAAATGTGGCTAAAATATTAAAATGTGAGCTAAAAAAGATATATGCATACTCAAATTTTTTCAAAAAAAGATCTGAGAGATGAAGCTTTAAAAAAAATAGCAGATCTCTTAGCTGAATCTAAAGTAATAGCTTTCCCGACAGAGACTGTCTATGGCCTTGGCGCTCATGTATTTAAAGAAGAAGCTATCGATAAAATATATGCCCTTAAAAATCGACCAAAAGACAAAGGGTTAATAGTTCATTTGGGCAAAATTGAGGATGCACAAAAAGTAGCTAAAGATATTCCTCAAATTTTTTATATCTTAGCTAAAAAGTTTTTTCCGGGACCTTTAACAATTATTTTAAAGAAAAGAGAGTCTGTTTTATCAAAGATATCGATAGGATCAACTCTGGCTGTTAGGATGCCAGCATCTTTGTATACACTAAAATTAATCAATTATCTTGGCGATCCAATAGTTGGAACTTCAGCAAATCTATCAGGTGCTAAAAATCCAATTTCAGCGAAAGAGGTGATAAAAACTTTTTCGGGCAAGATTGAGATAATTATGGATACCGGCATCTGTCCGATCAAGATTCCCTCAACAATCATCTCACTTGAACATTATCCGTATAAAATCCTCAGAGAAGGAAAAATTTCAAAAGATGAGATAGATGAAGCTTTGAGATCGGCCAATTATGATATTTAAGCCTTATCAAATAAATCATCAAAAACTGTTTACATTCACCTGGCCTTGTTATATATCAAAATAATAGAAGGCAAGGAAAATGGAAGAGTATAAATTCGATCGCTCTTTAAATATTTTATATAAAGAGCAAAACAACTTAGATTATATTTTTAATCCCAAAACTGTAGCTGTGATTGGAGCGACAGAGAAACCCAATAGTGTTGGAAAAGCTCTGTTTGAAAATCTGCTTGAGACCTCTGATGCAAGAGAAATTTTTGCTGTTAATCCTAAAAGAGATAGTGTTTTAGGCCACAAATCATATAAGAGCATAAAAGATATTCCTAAAAGAGTTGATCTTGTGATTATCGCGACTCCTTCTGTTACAGTTCCAAACATTATAAAAGAGTGTGAAGAAGCAAATGTTTATGGGGCTATAATTGTATCTGCTGGATTTAAAGAACTAGGAGCAAGTGGCCAAAAACTAGAAGATGAAATAAAAGCCAATAAAAAAAAAATCAGAATTATTGGTCCTAATTGTTTAGGGATCCAAAATCCAAGTATTAATCTCAATGCTACTTTTGCCGCTGATATGGCTAAAAAAGGTAATATTGCCTTTATTAGTCAGTCTGGTGCTTTGGGGACTGCTGTTTTGGATTGGAGCTTGAAAGAAAATATTGGTTTTAGCGCTTTTGTGTCGATAGGCTCCATGATCGATGTTGATTGGGGTGATTTGATTAATTACTTTGGGAATGATCCCAATACCCGCAGCATTTTGATTTATATGGAAAATATTTCAGATGCTAGATCTTTTTTATCGGCAGCAAGAGAAGTTGCCTTAACCAAACCAATTATTTTGATAAAGGCTGGAAAAACGAAAGAGTCGGCTAAAGCTGCCAAATCCCATACTGGAGCGCTTGTTGGCAGCTCTGAGGTTTTTAATGCGGCATTGAAACGGGTAGGAGTTTTAAGAGTTGATAGTATTGAAGATCTTTTTAGTATGGCTGAGATCTTTTCTAAACAGCCAATTGCAAGAGGTCCTAATTTAGCGATTGTTACAAATGCTGGTGGGCCAGCTGTTATTGCAACTGATAGTTTAATAATAAATGGAGCAAAATTAGCAACATTATCTGATAAGACTTTTGATGCTTTAAATCAATTTTTACCAAAAGCCTGGTCTCATAATAATCCTATCGATATTTTGGGAGATGCTTCGCCTGATTTATATTATAAGACAGTAGATATTATAAAAGATGATCCTAATGTTGATGGGATTTTAGTTATATTAACGCCTCAATTTATGACAGAACCAACAGCGGTGGCAAATAAACTTAAAGAATTTAAAGACATTGGAAAACCAATTTTTGGAGCCTGGATGGGAGCCTCTTCAGTAGCAGAAGGTATGAAAGTTTTAACAGATGCTGATATCCCTTGTTTTAGATATCCCGATGTCGCTTGCAAGGCTTTTGCTTATATGCATGCCTATGACTATAATTTAACGGGGATCTATGAAACTGCAACAATGAAAAGTGAAATTGAAACTGAAGAAAAAATTCAAAAAAGACAAAAAATCGTCTCAGATATCATTAAAAAAGCAAGAGATGAAAATAGAACTATTTTAAATGAATTTGAATCAAAAAAAGTTCTAAAAGCTTTTGAAATTCCTATTGTAGATACCCATATCGCTAAGGATAAAAACGAGGCTATTTCATACGCTCAAAAAATTGGCTATCCCGTGGTAATAAAGCTTTTTTCTAATCAAATCACGCATAAAACAGATGTTGGGGGCGTGAAACTCAATCTGTACAATGATGATGAAGTAATTGAAGCTTTTGATGCGATAAAAGAGTCTTTAAAAAAACATGGCAGGGAAAACGATTTTGATGGAGTAACAGTTCAAAAGATGATCAAAGCAGATGGTTATGAGCTAATATTAGGCAGCTCTGAAGATGCAAAATTTGGCCCCATTATGCTTTTTGGAACGGGTGGGCAATTGGTAGAAGTTTTTAAAGATAAAGCTATCGCGATTCCACCTCTTACAAGCACTTTAGCTAAAAGGTTGATAGAGAGAACAAAAATTTATAAAGCTTTAAAAGGCTTTAGAGGTCAAAAAGCTATAAATTTAGATGAACTTGAAAAAATAGTGGTTAATTTTAGCAATTTAATTGCGCAATTTCCAGAAATCAAAGAGTGTGATATTAATCCTCTTTTAGCTAAAAGTGATCAAATTATAGCGTTAGATGCAAGAATTGTTTTATATGAAAAAGATGTTTCGTATCCAAAGTTAGCTATAAGAGCTTATCCCACTCATTATGTGATTGATTGGAAGTTAAATGATAAAATTGATCTAACAATTCGACCAATAGTTCCTGATGATGAGCCTCTTGTTAGAGATTTTTATAAAAGTGTCTCAGAAAAATCTTTAAAACAAGAATATCTAAGAACTTTGCATTATGATGATTTAGCTGCGCATGAAAGACTGATTCGAATTTGTTATATAGATTATGATCGAGAAATAACGCTCGTTGTTGAATTTAAAAATCAAGATGAGTCTCTAGAGCTTTTAGCGGTAGCAAGATTTACAAAACTGGTAAATTCCAAAGATGCGGTTTTTTCTCTGCTGGTTAAAGATAAATGGCAAAAAATGGGAATCGGCAAAGAGCTTATAAAAAATATCATAAAAATAGCTAAAGATGAAAATATTGATCATCTTCTCTCTCATATGTTTGAAGATAATGAAAACATGAGAAATATCTGCCAAAGTTTGGGTTTCTCATTTATAAAGCTAAAAGATAACATCGTTCAAGTTAGCCTTAAGATTTGATATTAAATTTTTATTGACAAAGTCTTTAATTATGAGCTACTTTGCAAATAAAAAGTGATTAGGCAACTTAAATGAAATACGCATTTTTATTTGCTCTATATTTTTTTATAGCATCTTTTTCTTTTCAAGATTTTAATGTAGAAGAGCTTGAAAAAGACTCGATTTTATATAACTCAGAGAAACTGGCTAGAAACTACTCAGGAAAAAAAGCCCAGTGGCAAAATCCATATGGCTATCCAAAACCTAATGAAATATTAGAAAAAACATCTGTTTGGTTGGATTCATATGCAAGATCTATAATTGTTAAAAAAGGAAAAACCGTTATTGAAACACTGGCAGATCCAGAACTTTGGAAAGTTTTAACAGACATTGGAATCGATGGTATTCATACAGGCCCAATGAAGGAAGCCGGAGGAATAATAACTGGAAAACATACGCCATCTATAGATGGAGGCTTTGATAGGATTTCTTTAAAGATAGATCCAACCTTTGGAACAAAAGATCAGTATATTGACATGGCAAACACTATACACTCATTTAAATGCACTCTTCTCGGTGATTTAATACCCGGTCACACTGGTCTTGGCGCTGATTTTATCCTAGCCCTGCTAAACTATAAAGATTATCCAGGTCTGTATGATTTAGTTGAGATAGATGAAAAAGATTGGAACTTGCTTCCTAAAATTGAGAAAAAAGAATTTGCTAAAAACTTAAATTTTGATGAGGTAGATAAGATATATAAAAAAGGCTACATAGTTGGAAAATTGCAAAGTGTTTTTGCCGCAAGTGACGAAAAAATTACTAATTGGAGTGCAACAAAAAAAATAAAAGGAGCAGATGGTAAAACAAGAAGATGGGTATATCTACACTATTATAATGCAGGCCAGCCAACACTTAACTGGTTAGATCCAACTTTCGCAGCAGATAGATTAATAGCCGGTGATATCATGGAATCTTTAGGTGTTTTAAAAAATAATGGCATTCGATTAGATGCTAATGGTTATTTGGGTGTTGAAATTGTACCTGGAAAAGAGACGGCCTTTTCTCAGGAACACCCCCTCTCTACTGTTGCAACTAATTTAATATCGATGCTGACAAGAAAATTAAATTTTGCAAAAAGTATAGGCGGCATTACATATCAAGAATTGCATCAATCTCTTGCAGATATAAAAGCGATGCTGGAATTTGGAGCTGATTTTTCTTATGATTTTAATACAAGACCTGGCTATACCCATGCAATTTTATCTGGGGACAGTGATTTTTTAAGACTTAGTATTTCTTTGCTCGATAAAGCAAAAATTCCACCTAGTAGATTTATTCATGCTCTTCAGAATCACGATTCTTTATCATATGGGTTAGAGGAATTTAAAGAAAATCCAGATGAAGAATTTGACTATAAAGGAAAAAAATACACAGGAAAAGAAATTAAAGATGCGATATTAAAAAAGGATCTATCAATTGTAGTTAAAAAAACATCATATGGTCCTTGTGCAACTTTTGTAGAGCTATGTGCTTTAGCTCTCGGTTATAAAGATATTTATAACATGACAAAAGATCAAAAAAAGTTCGTACAAAAAGCTCATCAATTACTCGCTTTTTACAATGCAATGCAACCTGGAATTTTTATGATATCTGGCTGGGATTTAGTTGGAGCATATCCCTTAAAAGCATCTGAAATAAAAGAGCTTTTAGAAGAGGGGGATTGTAGATGGACAAATAGAGGAGCATATGATCTTTTAGGAACCTCTGACCAAAAAGCAAGTCCTTCAAAACTACCAAAAGCTAAAGCTCTTTACGGTTCTTTACCAGAGCAATTAAAAGATCCTAATTCCTATGCATCTTTTATAAAAAATATGTTAAAGGCTCGAAAAAAATATAAAATAAATTTAGCAGAGCAAATAAAAATATTAGATGTAAAAAACTCAGCTTTATTTTTAGCGATGTATCAGCTGCAAGATAAATCATATTTACTAGTTGCAATGAATTTTTCAAATAAAAAAGCTCAAGAGAAATTTGATGTTTCTGAAATTAAATTTAAAAGCGCTAAAAATATAATAACTAACAAAAAAGAAGATAAATCATATTTTTCATCTAAAATTAATATAAAATTAGATGGCTTTGAAGCTAAAGCTATAGTTTTTTAGACATATTTGAGTTTCTTTTAAACCATTTGAGAATTTTTTCTAAATATTATAACGATTTTCCTTCTCTATTATTTTCTTTACAATTTTATTTTTTTTATCTTAAATGCAATAAGAGAGACAAAACAAAATAATCTTTATTATTTAGGTATTTAAATTATGAATGAAGATCTATTCCAAGAAAAAAATAAATTTTTTTTAGAGAAAGCTTTAAAAATTCCCAAAAGAATTAATATAGCAATAGCCTATCCATTAAATGAGCAAGCGATTGAAGGCGCTCTTTTAGCTTATGATTTAGGCCTTATTGATCCTATCTTTATTGGACCTAAAAATAAGATGATAGAGATAGCAAAAAAAATAGGTAAGGATTTATCTAAACACAGTATTTCTGATACAGAAAATAGCACCTCTGCTGCAAAAAAAGCCGTTGAGCTTGTAAAACAAGGCGAGGCTAAAGCAATTTTAAAGGGTTCATTAGAGACAAGTATTTTACTCGGCGCTGTTTTAAATAAAGAGAGTGGTATCAGAGATAGAAGAATTAGTAATTGCTATATCTGCGATACGCCTTTTTATAAAAAACCTTTAATCTATACTGATGTGGGCATCAATATCTTGCCGAATTTGAAAACTAAAAAAGATATAATTTTAAATGCGATTGATGTGGCACATTCTATCGGAATTAAAAAGCCTAAAATTGCTTTATTATCTTGTCTTGAAAAAGTAAAAGAAGAGATTGTATCAACTTTGGATGCAGAGGCTCTTGTTAAAATGGCAAAAGAGGGTGAGTTTAAAAATGCAATTATTGAAGGACCATTATCTTTTGATATTGCTTTTGATAAAAAAATTGCAGAGGCTAAAAATTTCCCCTCTGAGATAGCAGGCGATGTTGATATTGCTGTTTTTCCAAATCTCGATGCTGGCAATATCGCAGTAAAACAATTAGAGATTTTTTCAAAAGCTCAATGTGGTTCACTTGCTTTAGGGGCAAAAGTGCCTATTTTAATAAATAGCAGAAATACTCTCGCCGCGGAAAGAGCACTATCTTGTGTTTTTGCAAAACTGTTTTATGAACACAAAAACCTATAAGAGATGAAAAAATGGATGAAGTCGTCATTGTCGCAGCAGGAAGAACTGCAATAGGAAAATTTAATGGAATAACTAAAGATATTGCAGCCTCTACAATGGGCGCAGATCTTATCAAAGAGCTTTGCAAAAGAACAAAGCTGACATCTGAGAATATCGATGAAGTGATTTTGGGCCAAGTTTTAACAGCAGGCGCTGGTCAAAACCCAGCAAGACAAGCTAGTATTGGAGCTGGACTTTCTTACCTAACTCCAGCTTTTACAGTTAATAAAGTTTGCGGCTCTGGTTTAAAAACTATTGAACTAGCTTCCCATAAAATTTTATCTCAAAATGCCGATGTTATAATAGCTGGTGGGCAAGAGAGTATGGATCTTTCTCCTCATGTTTTATTGGGTTCTCGACAAGGGAAAAGAATGGGGGATTGGAAGTTAATAGATAGCATGATTAAAGATGGACTTTTCGATGCTTATAATCACTATCATATGGGAGTGACAGCTGAGAATTTAGCTGAGAAATATAATATTTCCAGAAAAGAGCAAGATGAATATGCCTGTGAATCACAAATGAGAGCAAAAAATGCGATTGAAAATAATAAGTTCAAAGATGAGATAATCCCGATTAGCATACCCCAACGAAAAAAAGATCCGATTATTTTTGATACCGATGAACATCCCAGGTTTAATACAACTCTAGAGTCTTTAGCTAAATTGCCTTGTCCTTTTAAAGAAGGCGGCACTGTTACAGCTGGAAACTCTTCAGGTCTAAATAATGCAGCAGCTGTTGTTATTGTCATGAGCGCTAAAAAAGCCAAAGAGCTAAACTTAAAACCCCTTGCTAAAATTGTTGCCACAGCGAGTGTTGGGGTTGATCCGAAATATATGGGAATAGGACCGATGAGCGCCACTCAAAAATGTTTAAAAAAAGCTAATTGGAACATTAAAGATCTTGATCTATTAGAAATCAATGAAGCTTTTGCTGTTCAAGCTGTTATCATTAATAAAGAGCTTGGGTTAGATCCAAATATTGTAAATGTTAATGGTGGAGCAATCGCCCTTGGTCATCCAATAGGAGCTTCTGGATCTAGAATTTTAGTTACTCTATTATTTGAGATGATCAAAAGAGATGCTAAAAAAGGTCTAGCAACTCTATGCATAGGTGGTGGCATGGGAATTGCTATGGCAATAGAAAGGTAAAAAATGGATAGTCTAATCGTTTTAAATACCGGTTCTTCTTCAATGAAATTTTCAATCTTTTCTATCCATGGAAATGAAATGAAAAGAGAATATTCAGGCTCTGTTACAGGGTTATCAGACAAACCTCACATCAAGATTATAAAAGAGAGCAGTGCAAAAGAGATAGATGAAGATTTAAAGGTTGCAGGGGACTCAAATACATATGTAAAACAAACTCTTCATTTTATTTTAGATTGGACGAAACAAAAAAATATCAATTTAATCGCTGCAGGTCACAGAATTGTGCATGGTGGTGATTATAAAGAATCTATAGTTTTCGATGATGAGGTTGTTAAACATTTAAAATCTTTAATTCCTTTCTCTCCGCTTCATCAACCTTATAATTTAAATGGTTATATCTTTTTTAAAGAAGAGTTTAAAAATCTTTTTCAAGTAGCTACATTCGATTCTGCTTTTCACTCGACTTGCGATCCAATATCTCAAAGCTACGCACTTCCTAAATCTTTAACCAGTTTAGGAATTAGAAGATACGGTTTTCATGGACTCTCTTATGAATATATAGCATCAAAACTGCCAGGGTACATGTCTCAAAAAGAAGCCAATGCTAAATTCATAGTTGCTCATTTAGGTGGCGGGGCTACCATGTGTGCGATAGAAAATCTAAAAAGTTTAGCGACATCTATTGGTCTTACATCTATGGGAGGTCTGCCAATGGCTACAAGGCCTGGGGATGTTGATCCATATCTTGGGGTTTACTTGATGGATCAATTAGGTTGGTCGGCTGAGAAAGTTCAAAATCTCTATTACAAGGAATCGGGTCTTCTAGGAGTATCGAACATTTCATCTGATATGGCCAAACTCTTAAAAAGCGATCATCCGGATGCAAAATTAGCCGTTGATATTTTTGTGCATAGAATAACTCTTTTTGCAGGTAGTTTAACCTCTGAGCTTCAAGGTTTAGATGGTTTTGTCTTTACAGGGGGCATTGGTGAAAATTCACCTGAAATAAGACAAATGGTAGTAAAAAAGCTTACTTGGTTAGGTCTTGAGTTAGATTTAGAAAAAAATAACGCCTGCAGAAAAAGAGTAGAAAAAATTAGTACAAAAAATTCAAAAGTATCTATTTGGGTTATTCCAACCGATGAAGAGATAATGATTGCTAAACATACTTTTGAGCTTTATCAAAAACAAAAAAAAGCTTGAATTGGAAAAAATATGAAAGAAAAAGACATTCTGAAAAAAGCTTATGGCATGCCTCTTAGTTCTCCTAGCTACTCTAAAGGACCATATCGTTTTGTCGATAGAGAATACTTAATAATTACTTATAAAACGGATATGGATGCCCTAAGAGAAGTGGTGCCGGAACCTCTAGAGATTAAAGAGCCTCTTGTAAAATATGAATTTATCAGAATGCCAGATTCTATGGGTTTTGGTGATTATACTGAATCAGGCCAGGTAATTCCCATAACGTACAGAGGCAAATCCGGTGGCTATGTTCACTCTATGTATTTAGATTGTGAATCGCCTATCTCAGGTGGTAGAGAGATTTGGGGATTTCCAAAAAAGTTAGCCTATCCGACTTTAAAAGTAGAAAAAGATACTCTAATTGGCACTTTAGATTATGGATCTATAAGAGTGGCAACAGGAACCATGGGATATAAATATAAAGAGCTAAATAAAAATGCGATTTTAAAATCTATGAAAGAACCTCAATTCTTAATTAAAATTATTCCAGATGTCAACGGGAAATTAAAAATATGCCAATTAGTAAAATATGCTGCCACAAATATAAAAATTAAAGGTGCTTGGAGCGGTCCGGCTCAACTAGAGTTGCATCCCCATGCTTTAGCGCCAGTTGCCGATCTACCAATTCTTGAAATAGTCTCAGCTTCTCATTTTGTATCAGATTTGACTTTAGGTTATGGAAGCGTTGTTCATGATTATCTAAAGAAAAAATAAAATTGATAAGCAACTTATTTAGATCTTAATGTGATTTTTCTGAAGGCTTAACACAGTTTTTTATAACGCTATGAAATTTAAAAAAAAATCATAGCGTTTATCTTTTCAAGCTCTTATCATCACAAGATTTTAATTTTATTAAATAGGAGAGGTTTATGCGTATTAGCCATAATTCAGATACTAAAATCACTTATAGAGGATCAGAATACAATCAAGAAATCGCATCAATTTTAAGAAAAATATCTGATAGAGCTTGTGAAAGCCTATCTCTTTTACCAAAAGGAGATCCTGGATATGAATTAACATCTGAAGGATTAGCTAGAAGAGTTTTTGATTTAAACGCTCACTATACGCTTCCTTTTATGCTCTCAAAAGCTGTTTATTTTTATCCCTTTAATGAATGTTTAAATTTTGATTGGAGACATTATATTGCAGGGGCGTATGACTCGTTCAAGGCTCTAGATTTCGCTTTTCAAGGCAAATGGCCTGAAGCATCAATTAGCTTATCTAGAGCAGCTGTTCATGCTCTTGGTGTAGTTGCAATGAATAACTATAAAGAATTTTGGATGCTTGAAGTGGCGGCTATTGTTATTGCTCCTCAAAAATATAGAGATTTAACTAAAAAAGCTGATGAATTAATTTGTCAGCGTATATATAGGTTTTTTAATCAAGAGGAGGATTAATCAAGAAGATGATTTACTTACTATGAAAGGTAAAATCGGAGGTCCAGATTCACTACTTGACGAGAGTTAAATAGGTGGTGATGGATATGATGTAGAAAAACACACAAAAGAAGAATAGAGCTGTATATCAGTAATTATTATAAAAAGACTACTAAATATTTAATGTAAAAGGTTTGTTGAATTCAAGAAAATACTTCATAGAAACTCGCGTATCAAGGCCATAAAAAAAGAATTTATTCTATAATAATTTTTTTTTAAAAAACTAATTTGTCATTGAATACAATTCATAATAATGTTATAATATTTTTAATAATTAGTAGTTATTACAGTACAATAATAAATAATGAGGAAAAAATGGCAACTATTCCAAGTCCAGATCCTAGTGGATCATTCTCTGCTTTAGACCATAAAGCTTTTAAAGAGTTATTCCCTGCATCTCTTCAAAAAAGAGCTGATATAGACAAGATAGTGGAAAATGTTATTCAAGAGATTGAAGCACAAAAAGGCACATGGATAAAAGAGATGGAACCACCAGTGTCCCTAAGTAGTCTTCTAATAGGCTCAAGTGCCATAGCATCTATGTTATTGTCAAAAAAACACCTAGAGGTTGACGGAAGAAAATTTGAAGTGACACAAGTACAATTAAATGATAAAAATAAAACTATTGTAAAAATCAAAGCGATGGTGACATCGGATGGTCAAATTTTTCTGTTATTTGGTAAAGCAAAAGATAAATTGGGAGATGGAGCTTTAAAAAAGGTTCAAAAAGCTATTTTGAATGAAGAGCGTCCTATCGCGTTTTTATCTCAAATTAATGCCACAGGTGATGTTCAAAAAGGCATTGACAATGAGATGCAATTGCTTCCTAAACTCAACAAGCTTAATGTGCCAGGATTAATTCGAACCCAATATATCATAAACTATTCGGGTAATGCTATAATTGATACAAAGACAAATGAGAAAACAGAAGTTAAAAAAACAGCTTGGGTACAACCTGCTTATCGAGGCGATCTTTCTTGTTTTAAAACTCTTTCACACCTCTTTAAAAAACCCCGCCCCAAGTGGACTGATATGCAAAAAATCGATTTCTTGACCGAACTTTGCCAAATCTTGGTAGACTTGCACGGTAAAGAATTGGAACACAATGATTTAAAATGCGATAATATTCTTGAAGATATAGGGGAAGATGGGAATTCTCACCCAATTCTTACTGATTTTGATCGCTTAACTAAAATAGGAGAATCGGTATCCGAAACTTCTTTACCTATTTGCGGGCCAGAAGTTTTTCCTTGGGATGAAAAAAACTGGAAGCCTGACACAAAACAAATAAGAGAAGTGTTTGCTAAGATAGAAAAAGAACAAGAAGAAATACTCAATAATCCTGAAATAGATGAGAAAGAAAAACAATCAATAGCAGCCAAAATAAAAGAAAAGTACATTGCTCAGGCTGCAGATTTCTCCAAGTTTGACTCTCAAACCTCTGATATATACGCTTTTGGACATATGATTGAAGAATTTTTCATGGAAGTTCTCTGGCCAGATGTTTATAAAAATCCTACTAATTTTGTTAAAGATCAATATGATATTTATTCTCTCCCTATCTTCCCAGCCGAAGGTAAAAATGAAGAACCTGAAATACAAAGAAAAAAACGACACATTAAAACTGACCCTTTCACTTCAAAGTTATATGAGACAGTCTGCAAGATCAAACAACATCGACCAGAGGATCGACCCAATGCATCTCAAGTATTACAGCTTTTAAAGGAGTTAAAAGAGATTGCACCTACAGTTAGCGCAGCCAGCTCATCATCCTATACAGGGCTGGGAATGCCCACAAATAGAGCAGTAGCAGCAGTTTCAAGCCTTCAACGAGATCGTCCCTTACCACATATGGATTTTGGGATGCCATCATCGAGACCAGCACCAGGAGCATCAGCGGTTTCAAGCACTGAACCTCGTGGCAAAAAACTACCACCTATGGATTTTGGGATGCCATCATCAAGAACAGTAGTTAAATCAGACTCAGACACTGGACCAGTTCGTCGCAAGCCACCACCCATGAATTTTGGGATGCCATCATCAAGAACAGTAGTTAAACCAGACACAGACACTGGACCAGTTCGTCGCAAGCCACCACCCATGGATTTTGGGATGCCATCATCAAGAACAGTAGTTAAACCAGACACAGACACTGGACCAGTTCGTCGTCGCAATGCGCCACCACCTATGGATTTTTCTAAGATGATGCCATCAGCGAGATCAGCACCAGGAGCAAAAGCTTCAACTGGACCCGCTCCTGCGCTACAGCTTCCAAAAGAATTTGGTTGGGCTAAACCATCGCAATAAACATAAAAAATTTAGTTTGTAATTTAAGCTGTTGATTATTAGTGCTATATATTATTATTCTAAATTTTTAGCATTTTTGATATAATAAGGATGTTTGAACTTACCAATAAAAGAGGGCTATGGAACCTTCCAGGACTAGCAATAGTTTAAGGATACAAAAGACAGCTTTAAAAACTAATAATGGTATAGATAATATCATTAGAATCATGTCTTTTAATATCCATTTAAAAGATGCTGAAGAAAAAAAATCAAGTGATTGTAGCTGGGGATGTAGAAAAGAGTTCGTGGCTAGTATGATCCGTTTTCATCATATGGATATTATAGGCCTACAAGAGCCTACTGAAGATCAGTTAAATGATCTTATCAGCCTTCTTCCTGAATATGATTGGCATGGTATTGCTTTAACGGAGGGTGAAGAAAAGGGCTCTGTCGATGCAATTTTATTTTTGAAAGAGCGTTTTGAAATTCTTCAAACATCTCATTTTTACCTCTCTCCAACACCTGAAATATTAAGTAAAGGTTGGAATGCTAGATATCTAAGAGGCGTAACTTGGGCCAAATTAAAGGATTTGAAAACTGATCAAATCTTTTATTTTTTTAATACTCATTTCGATTATCACTCTATTTTAGCTAGAAATAAGAGTGCTCAGCTATTAAGAGAACAAGTAATTCAAATAACTAATAATCACCCTTTTATCATTACCGGAGATTTTAATATCTTTCCAAAGCTCGGTGGTGAAGAGACCTATAAAATATTAACTAGAGATAACTTTTTGATAGATGCACAGTTTAAAGCTGTTTTTCCTCACCACGGTCCAACAGGCTCTTGGTCAGGTTTTAAAGAAGCTGGTCAACCTGGGGTAAAACCGGATTTTATCTTTGTTAATAAAAAAGTAAATGTTAGATCTCATGGTATTTTAGCAGATACCTTCGATGGTAAATTTCCATCAGATCATATGCCTGTGGTCTCTGAGATTGAGATTTCTTAAATATCTCAAAAGATAAAGTTAAATACCATTCAATATCACACTTCTTATAAAAGTGCTTAACTAAGATATGAATATATTTTATTAACTAGCGGCTAGGATGGTTTTTTTAGTGAAGAATTTCTGAGATGTTTTGATTGTTTTTGAGACTTTTTTATCATTGCAAGGTACGTTTCTCCAACTAGGAACATAGTTTAGCCAAAATCCTGATAACTTAGATGTAAGCATCATAGAATAATACACTAAATTTTGAATCTCACTCGTTGCAAATGCAGACATTTGATTTATTCCAAAGGCCGCTATAGATAACGAAGGAGCTAGTATTCTTAAAGTTTCAGCTATAGTTCTTATATTTAACTCTTTATGAATAGCCATATTTAGATCTTTATCTTCGTTTTTAGAGCTTTTGGTAAATTCTTTTATGTTTTTTGTTATTTTGGATCTGAGAATTTTTTCTAGTTTGGCAGTTTTTCTTTTTCGTATGATTTTAAGCTCTAAATCCAAAAGTTTTTGTTTTTTTAAATCTTCACCTTTTGCTTGGATTAGTTCAAACTGAATTTTACTTAGGTTTTTTCGAAGCTCTTCATCGACCTTATCTTGTGTTAATTTATCTATTTTGGTTTTTAAAGCCTCAGTTTCATTTTTACTGATTGTAATTTTTTTTCTAAAAAATTCTTTTACTTCATTTTTATCTTGAGCAATCTTTAATTGTCTTTTAAATCTTTGTGTTTTTAAAAAGTTGTAAGAACCAATTCCTAGACCAAAACCGGCACAGATAGTGAACAGAGATTTTAATAATATATCATTTGAAAAGTTTGCAAAAGCAACCGCTCCTGTTGTGGCGATAGCCATTGAGTAAAATACACTAATAATAGCAATAACGATTTCTTCTTTGTTTTTAGTTTGAATAGCTTTTTTTAAGTTTTTAATAGATTGAACACCGACAGCGAGCCCAACTGTTACATTAAGTATACCAAAAGCTGGTTGAACATAGAGTTGTCCAAGTAGAGCGAAATTAAGTAAGGCTAGATGGGGCGCGGCAATAGAAATAGCACTAGCTAAAACAATGAATGCAAACATAACTAAGACTGTTATATCACAGGCTTTAGCATGGATAAGATGTTTGACGAAAATAAAATCTAATAGAGACAAAAAGTTTTTACTCGCTCGAATAAGAAGACTCTTTGGGGCGGTTTCTATTGATGTTGTAGCGGTTTTATCAATGCTTTTGCCAGAGAGCTCTTTTATATCAAAAATCTTCTTAGAATGAGTAGCTGTCTTAGATGTGCTTTTCTTAAATGGGGTCTCTTTTAACTCGATTGAGTCAGCGCTATTTTGAGAAGTAAAGAAGCGAGATATTGGATTTAAAATATTTTTTATACTGCCTAAACGATTTAAAGAATTTTTTATGATGTTTTTAAAAAAAGAACTATTACTTATTTTTTGATTATTAGAAAAATTTGACGTGAGTATTGCTGTATCACTATCAATCGTTTGTTTACTTCTAAAAATAGAAGAGACACACATTGTTTTCCTTCCTTGCATACGTTCCCAATTCGATTATATTATAGAGAATTATTAATTTTTTGTAAAGAAAAATTTAATTACTTATAGTTGATTTTTTTTTAATAAATACTAATTTTTTTAAATAAAATAATAATAATTTTAACTTTATTATGGGCTTTTTAGAAAAAAATGATTCATGCCAAAAGGTATGAATCATTTTTGATTTAAGATTTCACAGTATTTAAAAGATTTTCGAAAACAACTTCTTTAGTATCATTCGAATCTATATCTTTTAAAATCTTTTTGTTTTGGTAATAATCCAATAGAGGTTTGGTATCTTTATTATAGGCTTCTAATCTTGTTTTTAATACTTCTTCAGTGTCATCGTCTCTTTGGTATAGCTCATCAGAGCAGTTATCACAAATACCATCCTGCTTAGGAGGGAGGTTCTCTTTATGGTATGAGGCTGCGCAAGATTTGCAAATAAGTCTGCCTGTAATTCTTTGAACTAATTTCTCTTCATCAATGCTTAAGTTAACAGCGATTTTTTTGTAATCTCTAGCTAGCCTTTCATCCAAAGCCTTTGCTTGAATTAAAGTTCTTGGGAAACCATCTAAGATATAACCGGTTTTATCAAAACCATTATCTCTGATATGCTTGAAGAGCATATCAACTGCTATCTTATCAGGAACAAGCAGACCTTTATCCATTAGATCTTTTGCCATATTTCCAAGCTGGGTTTCATTTTTGATGTTTTCTCTAAAAAGGTCGCCTGTTGAAATATGAGCTATATTTAAGGTTTTACTAAGATCTTGTGCGTGGGCACCTTTACCAGCGCCGGGAGCCCCCATCATGATCACGACGAGCGGTTTTTCTTCCTTTGCATTTCTATAGGTTTTAAGTCCTGCAATGGCTACGATCACAAGGATGAAAAGTAATATTATATTTTTCATGTTTTACCTCGTAAATATAAGTTTTTTTTTAGAGCTTATTTTAAATCAAATGTAATAGAACTTCAAACCAAATAAAAGTCTTTAATATCAAAATTTATTTGAAATAAATTAATCAATATTAATATGACAGGTCTTTCCGGATTTAATTGAATTAGTTACAGGACAATCTCTAATCGCTTTTTCTAAAATCTCTCTAGCTTTTTCTTTATCCTGAGCGCCATGAACATTAAAAGTTATATCTAAGTGAGTTAAGATAAGCTGACCATCTTGCTGTTTTTTATCCATGGTAACAATTAATTTACCATCGATTGTTTCAAAAACAACTTTATTGGCTTCACAAAGAGATTTATATACAGAAATAAGACAGTTTAAAACAGCTAGCCCATATAAGTCTTCTGGTGAATAAGCCTTTCCAGGACCATTAAACTCGGCCGGAATAGAAACGGTTATTGGCTCCATTGCATCAGCCGAGCATTGCCACGGCTCTGAAATTCCATATTTAGAATCTGCCATAACTTCAAATTTTAGGGGAAAATTACTCATAATATACCTACCTTTTTTCTTTATTGTGCAAAAGTTTTAATTTTTTTGCAAAATTATGTATAATAAATTAAAACAAATATTTTTTATGAAAGACGACTACCTATTTAAAATTAAGCGAGACGGCAAGGTTTTTGTCTATACAAAAAAAGAATTTGAAGACCTGCTCGAGATTAAATATATACCAACTTTGCACTTCGATACTCCAAGAATATTAAAAAAAATTAATAAAATATGTATCAAAGCGGGTAGAGAAGGTCTTTTAACCAAAGAAAATATTTGGTTTGGCACGTATTATGAAAAAGAAATCAAAGCTCATTTTATCCCCGATGTCTATATCAAATGGATTGATTCTACTAAAGAGTATGGGCTTTTTGCTAATAAAGATTTTAAGATTAGAGAGTTTTTAGGAGAATATACCGGCAATGTCAGAAAATATCGAAAAATTATGGATGATAAAAATTCATATCTTTTTGAGTATTCTATAGGTTATAAAAAAACACCCTATACCATCGATGCTAGAGAAGAGGGCTCTTTGATAAGATTTGTGAACCATAGCTTTAAACCGAATGTTAGTCCGCTTTCTGTCTATTTAAATGGAGCTATCCACATAATTTTTAGAACCAAAAGAGTCATAAAAAAAAATGAAGAGCTAACTTATAATTATGGCCCTTTTTATTGGAAAAAAAGAGAAAACCCAATCGGAGCAAAATGAGCAATTTGATAATGGGAAAAAATACTATTTCAGAGGTTTTAAAGTATAAGAGCTCTGCTCTTTTAGAAATATTCACCTCTAAGGATAAAACAGATCCTCTAATCCAAGATCTAAAAAATAAAAACATTACTCTAAAATTTGTTTCTAAGAAGACTCTATCTTCGATGGTAAAATCTGAATCCCACCAAAATATTATCGCCAAAATAAAAGACAGAAATTACTTTAATCTAAAAGATTTTTTTAAAAAAAATGAAGATAAAGAATCTTTATTAGTCTTAATGTTAGATAATATTTTCGATCCACAAAACCTGGGTGCTATTTTAAGATCTGCTAATTGCTTTTCAGTAGACGGTGTTATCTTTTCTAAAAATAGAGGCTCAGATATAACCCCGACAGTTTCTAAAGCAGCCTCTGGTGCTACAGAGCTTATAGATTTAATAAAAGTCTCTAATCTAGCAAATAGCTTAGATCTTTTTATAGATGCAGGCTTTTCTGTCATATCAACAGTTTTAGATGAAAATTCTCAAGATTTATATAAATTTAAATTTCCGAAAAAAACTGTTTTGATAATGGGTTCTGAAGGAGAGGGGATTCAAAAACTTTTACTCAAAAAATCAGATTATAAAGTTCATATTCTAATGAGTGGTCAGTTGCAGTCTTTAAACGTAGCAGGGGCAGCCGCTATCATATTATACACATTCCAAATCAAGAATCGGAAATAGATTAAATATGAAAGTATATTTAGAAGACTGCAAGAAAATTACTTTTTCATGGGAAGTATTTTTAAAAATGTCAGTTGATTATATAACGACCTATTGGCCAAGTGTTTTAAAAAACAAGACAAAAACAGATTTTCAAAAAGAATATAAAAAAAAGCTTAAAAAACAATCAGAAGAGAAATTTAGGGGGCTGTTTTTAATCAAAAATAATTCAAAGATAATAGGAATTGCAAATGTTTATTTGAAAGAAAACATTTTATATATAGCTGAGTTTTTTATTGATAAGAAATATAGAAGAAAAGGATTTGGTTCAAAGGTTTTGAAAATATTAATCAGATGGGGGAAATCAAAAGGGGCGTCTTCTTTGAAAGTTGAAGTAGATAAGAGCCTTGTGTTGGCTAATGCTTTTTGGAGCTCTATGGACCTACAGTTAAATGGATCTGGTAAAAGAAATATTTATTTTTCTAAAAATATTTAAATTCTAAAATATTAGTTCAATTTCCTCTTATTTATCATTTAATGGATAATGAAGTTCAATGGCATCTTGTATTGGGATTTTATAATCGCCTATTTTGGGTATAGAAGGTTTAAGTTTTCGATCTTTTTCAAGAGCGTTTAAATGTAGTTTGATCATTTTAAAGCCTCGTTTTTGATAAAACCGAAGAGCATCGATATTGTCGTTGGTTGTGAGAACTTTTATTTTTTTACAGTTGTTTTTAATAGCTGTTTTTATAACTTTTTTTAAAAGAAGAGAGCCTATTCCTTGAAATTGTTTAAATGCATTTAATGTCATGATTTCACAGGTATTTTTTTTGATTTCATAGGTTATAAAACCTAACTTTTTTTAACCAATGAATGTCAACATCTTTGATTTCTTTTATAAAATACATTTTAATACCTTTTTAAAATAAAAATTTTCCTGCTTTCATATTTAGATTTGTGGCCAGCTAAGCTCTGTTGTTTCAATACCCTCATGTGAATAAAAGTAATCTAGTTTCGTCTCAATTACTCTTGCTCTTTCAATAACCTCAGAAAGTGCCAGTTCACTATCGGAACCTTTAGCATCATCTATCATGGAGAGAAGTTCATTATATATGACATCATTTGGATCAGAAAATCCTACGTCTACGAGATCTTCTAGGTTTATTTTGAGGGTTCTCAGATTTTCGATTACAAGATCTTTGTCATTAAAAAATTTGTTGTTTTTATCCTTCATATATCACCTTTTTCTAAATGTGTTTAAAAAGAAAAACCAAAAATAGGAAATAAATCTTTTAAGTTTAAAATTCACATCTTTTGATTTTAAATTATCACTATCAATTCTATAGATTATTGAGCTGATATTTTGCCAACTAAAATTGATAGCAGTGCCAAGCCTCATTGCATATTTGTAGTGCTTTTTTACTTCTTTGTGAATATTTTTATTAAATTTTCCAAAGGGATAGACAAAAGTATCAATTTTAGTATTGAGTTTTTCTTCTAGAATTTTTTTCGACTCTATAATTTCTAGGTTGAGATCAATATCTTTTTCTATAAGAGAGACATGATTATATGAGTGAGACGCTATATGAACTAATTTGGAATCTAGCATTTCTTTGAGCTCTTCAAAGGAACAAAAGGGGGCTTTGGTTTTATAAACTGTACCTCTCATAGCATCTTTAAATGGAACCGATATCCGAACAAGATCTTTTTGAGTCGTTGTTTTTAAAATGTATTTTGTCGGAACGGCTATTAAAGCTTTTATTTTTAATTTTTTCAAAAGGGGAAAGACTATTTTGTAAAAATCAAAAAAGCCATCATCGAAAGTTAAGCAGACATTTAATTTAAAAAGACTTAACTTGTCACCAGGCAGAACTATGTTATATCTTGTGGCGAGATAGTTTAAATGCTCAAGGAGGCGTTTTTCGCTATTAGCATATTTTCCTTCATTAATTCGGTGATATAAAAAAGTTAAAAGCATTATTCTTTTGAGTTTATTTCTGAAAGTTTTAGATATTTATAAAAAGCTGTATTAGCATTGTAAATAGATATTATAAAGCCTTCTTTTTTGGCTAAAAAGCCCCTTTTGATGATATAGCTTTTAAAAAAAGCAAAAAGGCCATGCAAGATAGCTTTAAAAAGAGAAGATTTTTTTTTGTTTTTATTTTGCTTTGCAAAAAGGTCAGAGTATTTACTCATCTTTTGTAAAAAGTCATCTATTTTTCTATAAGGAAAATGTTCAATTGGATTTTTTAAAAATACTTTATTTAGAGCTTTTTCAATAATTTTTTCATGAACAAGATCTGTTGAGAACTCGGTTTTGTTTTTATTATAAAGACGAAGGTGTTTTTCAGGATACCATCCGCAGCATTTAATCAGCTTATCATTGTAATAGTTATGAAAATAAAAACCGTAGATATTTTCAGGATCTAAATTTAAAGATAAAAGTTCATTTTTGAGATTTGTTGGTATTATCTCATCGCTATCTATTGCTAAGATCCAGGTGTTTTTTGCCAGTTTTGCGCCTTCATTTCGAAGAGCTCCAAACCCATTAAAAGTTGATTTTCGAATTTTAACATTTTCAAAAGTTTTAGCTATCTCTAAAGTGTTATCGGCAGATCCGGTATCAAGTAGAATAATCTCATCAAAATCTTTTAGAGCGTCTAATACTCTTTTTATCGTCTCGGATGAGTTCTTACTAAGCATTACAATACTAATCATGATACTAATATAGCAAAAATATAAAATGCGAGCTAGCAATATAACATGTTTTAAAAAAACAAAAAGCGTGCTATATTGTTGTATTTTAATCTTAAAATTAGGTGAAAAATGAAAGAAGGATACACATTCGATGATATAGCTTTGGTTCCCCAATTTAATAACATACCCTCTAGAACAATGCCAATTTTAGATTCTTGGCTTACCAAAAAACAAAAACTTAAAATGCCTCTAATAGCCTCAAATATGGATTCAGTGATTTCAGAAGAACTCGCTGATGTTTTAATAGAGAATGGCTCTATTCCTATTTTTCATAGATTCACCAGTTTAGAGACTCAAATAAAATGGATTAAAAAATATGAAAATAAAATTTTCATATCATCTGGGATCAAAAAAGAAAAATTAGATGAAACTAGAAAATTATTAGATGCAGGTGCTTTAGGTGTTTGTATCGATGTTGCTCATGGGCATTCAGATATGATGATGCATTTTATTGAAGAGCTCAAAAAAAAGCATCCTGATAAAGAAATTATTGCTGGTAATGTCTGTACAGCTATCGCTTATCATGATTTAGTTAATGCTGGCGCAGATGCTGTTAAAGTAGGCATTGGTCCTGGCGCTGTTTGTACCACCAGATTGATTACAGGCTTTGGAGTTCCGCAATTTACAGCTATTAAAGATTGTGCGCAAATTGCTGCCAAATTAAGAGTTCCCCTTATCGCAGATGGAGGAATTAGAACTTCTCGAGATGTTGTTCTTGCGCTCGCTGCTGGTGCAAGCTCTGTCATGATAGGTAAACTTTTTGCTCTTACAAAAGAGAGTGCAGCTCCTAAAAGAGAAAAAAATGGTATTACTGAAGCGAAATACAGAGGACAGGCGAGTGAAGATTTTCAAAAAGAGTTCTTTGGGTGTCTAAAAGAAAAAACAACGGCTGAAGGTGTGAATTTTTGGGCAAAAATAGTTGGTTCTACACAAGATTTAATAGATGAGCTTTTAGGCGGTATTAGAAGTGGTTTAACATACGGGGGAGCGAGAAGTATCAAAGAGCTTCAAAGAAAAGCTGAATTTATTAAAGTTACCTCTTCATATGTAGTAGAGAGTAAACCCAGAACTGGAAGTCATTAATAAAATATTTATTAAGCTCTAATTAAAAGACCTTTTAAAAAAAACCGATATTGATCACACTCTTAAGCTATTTAGTAAGATTTTTATATGATCAATACTGTTAAAAATTTTTTATCAAATTATACATCAAGTCAAAAAACATTCATATTGAGTGTTTTAGTATCCGTTTTTTTTATTTCTTGCGATTATGCAATAATCAGGCCAGCTAGTACTTCGGTTTTTTTATCGAACTATTCAAGTAAAATATTTCCATATTGCTGGATTTTAGGAGTTCCTTTCAATTTATTAGTAGTCTATTTATACAATCGCTTTTTACCAACTATCGGTCGTTTAAAAGTATTTTTTGTATTTGTTTCATGCATTATTATAATGCATGGCCTAACATCTATATTTGTTCAAAAATTTGCCTGGCTGATTTTTTTACAATTCATCTTTAAGGATGTTTATATCTTGCTCGCTTTTAAACAAACTTGGTCGATGATTCATACAACGATTGATACCCAGAAGGCAAAACTTTTATATGGTCTTATGTTTGGTATTGGAGGATTTGGGTCTGTTTTAGGGGGGATGGTATCTGGATTTTTTGCGGTTCAAATAAAATCTCATAATCTATTTTTATTTTCAATTCCCATCTATTTAATTGTTTCTCTTTTTTATGTAAGAGCCTTGAAAAATAGTGCTGTTACCAATGAAGATTTTAAAGAAGAGTATAAAAATGATAAGAGCCATTCTAAAGAAGGTTTTTCGTTATTTAAAAATTCACCATATCTACTTCTTCTTTTATTGATAGTTATTTCTATGCAGGTTGCAACAGCCTTTATAGATTATCAATTTAATACTTATCTAGAAAAAGCTATTCCAGATGTTGATCTAAGGACAGCCTTTACAGGCAAAGTCACAAGTAGTATTAATTTTCTAGTCACTTGTTTTCAGTTCTTTGGTGGTTTTTTATTGATAAATTTCGTCGGTTTAAAAAAATCCCATCTATTTGTACCATTTATTTTAGCTATAAATTCTTTAGCATTTTTATTCTTTCCTTCTTTTGGTATGGCCACTTATTCTCATATGACAATTAAAACATTAGACTATTCATTTTTTGGTATTATAAGAGAAATGCTCTACATCCCTTTAAAAACAGATGAAAAATATCGAGCGAAAGCCATTATTGATGTTTTTGCCTATCGAAGCGCTAAAGCTGTTGCCTCTCTTTTTTTGATATTTTTACAAAATGTGACCGGTTTAAACATAATTATATTAATCAGTATAATCTCCATGCTTGTTTATTTTATTTGGATAAGAGTTGTCTCTACCATGTTTAAAAAACACTCTCAAATGGTTGAAAATGAAGGGTCTTAGATCTTAAAACTTTTAATATAAAACATTTGAAAAAAAATTACTTCATGTACTATAATATATCAAACACCCGCTTAAATTCTTAATCTTAATACGAAATTTGATCTAAAAGGATTTTAATAATTTCCTGAAATAATAACAGGTTAATATAAATTTATAAAAAAACAGTTGTAAATAATAAACTAATAAAATAATTTAATACTTGAGGAAGAAAACACAATGATTAGGAAATTTATATTAATTATATTATTAATATCTAGTTATGTTTACTTAGTTTCATCTGATCCCAATGGTGATATTTTAAGTAGAGCTCAAAAGTTTTGTTCCTATTGTTTTGTAAAATACAAACAAATGAATTTGCAATACCATGTAAATAAATGGCCATCATCCTCTAAGAAAAAGTTCTATTAAAGTCTAATTTTTTTAGCGATCTTTTCTAACTCTTTATCATCTTTTCTAATAGATTCGTGTGAAGATAAATAGCCTTCATATTTTTTGAAATATTTATCTAAAAAAGCAATAGGGGGATGCCATTTATTGATTTTTGAAGTTCCATGCATTGGAACCAATTTAATATGAGCGTGATCAACTCCTGTAGATTCAACGATAAGCCCTGTTCTTTCAACGTCTTGAAGTTTTGTATCTAGAAGTTTAGCCACAAACTTTGAGGCGATAATAAATTTGTGTAAAAGCTCATCTTCTAAATCAAAAAGATAAGAGCTATGGTGTTCTTTAGTTATTAAGATGGTAAAACCCGCTGTATTTGGAAAGATTGATAAAAAGGCTAAAAAATCTTCGTTTTCCCAGATTTTATGACATGGTTCTTTGCCTTGAACAATTTTGCAATATAAACAATCTTGCATGTTAGCCCTCTTATCAACATATATATCGAGCCGGGATTATAATTTCAAATGATTACTTTCTTTAATAATACTCGCTGCAGTATTGGATACCAAAATTACAGTTCCTAAAGTAAGCATTACAATTCCTGGAGCGCTAAAGGCAAATAGAGCTTTTAAAGTAACTATTGCACCAACAGCTAGAGTCCCGACATTTTTCACAGTTTTATGAAAATGATATGTTAAAGTTGCATCACGAAGAGCTTTTTCTTTTTTCTGAGCAGTTTCACTAGATGTAAAAAAATTAACCGGATTGATTTTTTGTAAAAAGGTTTTTTCTTGAAGGTTACTATTTTGAAGCTTATTACTAGCTTTTATCTCGGCAAAGGCTTTATCGGCTGAATTTATAGCAAATGAAACTCCTCCAACCGCCATAAAGGGTGTGAAAATAGCACCTTTTAGCGCATAAATCCCATAACTTTTTAAGCATTTCATGACTTTAAAAAGGTTCCAAATGAACTCTAAAGAACTGGCTTTTAGGCTAGAATAGGTTTTGGTTACACCATGTTTTAAAACATTAGTAACACTGCTTCCAACTTTACAAGTAGATTGAAAAAATTCCCCAAAAGCTAAAAAATCTTCAGCTCCTTTTATGCCGGTAACAAAATTACTTATAGGCTTAACATCTTTAAGGGATTTATAAGACTCTCTACCCCACTCGCAAACAAAGCGCATGCTTCTCATAAAGTCTTTTTGACCATTTTTTACAACATTTACAGCCCCATCAAATCTATTTGATTTTGGCTTGTTGTCAACTGATTGTGTAGCAAATAATGAGACCATAAACTAACTCCTTAAATTATTTAATTTTGCGAAACTATTATGCACTAATATAGAGTTAAATTTAAGGTTTTTTTTGATTTTATTTAAAAAACATGAAGATGCTGGTAGCGATAAGAGCTATAGCAAATATTTTTTTTAAAATTTTTACATTTAGTTTATCGGCAAGTTTAATACCAAAAGGGACTGCGAAAAGTGAGATAATTCCGATAGATAAAAAAGATGGCACATGAATATAGCCAATACAATAGTCATTACTTATCATATTAAAGCCCATAATCAAATAACATAGAGTCCCAATAATTGAAGTGATAAAAGTTGCTGTCGCGGCCGTTCCAACGAGTGAATAATTAGGAACTCGCATGAGCATTATAAACATTGGTATCGCAACAACGCCGCCGCCAATACCTAGCAAGGTGGCTAAAAACCCAATACAAAGGCCTAAAAAAAACACGAAATATTTCTCAGGTTTTTTATCTCTTTTATGAACTTTTTTAATAAAAAGAAAATATAGACCAAATAAAAAGGCGATAACAGAGAAAGACTGGGCTAAAAATTTTCCACTAAGAGCATATGAGGTTGCAACCCCAACAAAGCTTCCAATAATTAGAGGTATATTTAAATATTTAAAAATTGACCAAAAAATAGC
>SDBV01001465.1_pt1 | contig 35622 bp, 25 predicted proteins | sample 2277081 | NCBI WGS metagenome assembly SDBV01 (sample SAMN10402039, study PRJNA504765) | marine sediment metagenome | isolation source: marine sediment core GS10_PC15, 223 cmbsf | place: Arctic Ocean: Southern Knipovich Ridge | collected 2010 | reverse complement strand
AAGATCTTACTTACTTTAGCATATCAGAAAGTTTTGCCTTGTCGTAAATCTTCATTTCTTTTTCAGTAGCTTTTTTGCAAATACTTTCCATATTCAGGGCAAAGTCCGTATTGTTTGTCAACTCTGCTATGGGCAGATCTCTCATCATTGATCCGTCCACAGCTTCGATGATCTGAAGCATTGTTATCTCCTTAGGATCACGAGCAAGGGAGAAACCACCTCTCGGCCCCCTTTTACTTATTAATATCTGAGTTTTTACAAGATTCTGTAATATCCTCAGTAAATAGCTCAGCGGAATGCCATGTTCCTTTGAAATTCTTTCAGATGATATTAGGCCATCCTGATAGTTCTCTGCGATATAAGCAACAGCCGCAAGAGCATATGTCGTGGTAGTCTTCATATTAATCTCCATTAAAAACGATTTATTTACATATAGAATAGTATCTGTTGCCAACAATGTCAAGAGAAAAAAAAATCAGCCTCAAAAGTGCCTTATCGCCGGACAGGCTAAGCGGGGAGGTATTTCAAACATGGGGTGGTGGTGTGGTTCGGCTCTGAGCAAGTGGTTTTTATAGGTTTAGGGCAGGGTGGCTTTGGTCTTGACCGTCGAGTTGGGGCGATATATAATCCTGGTCAGAGAATTATGTCTTTAGACTATAGGAGCATTTAGCTAATTTGATAAGGGAGGAAATTATGGTTGTACCGAGATCGTTCTCCAGGACATTGCCGTTTGCCGCTGTGCTTGTGTTGAGCTGGATATGTTTCATAACAGTAACACCGTGTGAGGGATGTTTTTCAATAGTTGTAGGCAAGGATGCTGCGTCAGATGGAAATGTAATTATGGCTCACAACGAAGACGACCTGTCCCCTCAAATTGTCAACCATCGCAAAATCCCCCGCAGAAAATACTCACCTGGCGAACAAGTAACGCTCCGCAATGGCGGGCGATTGGACCAGGTCGAACAAACCTGGGCCTTTATATGGTCGGAAATGCCCGGCGAGCTTTTCTCTGATAGTTATATCAACGAATGGGGGGTCGGCGTTACATCTAACAACTGCCCTTCACGAGAAGATAAGCCGCAAATCAGTGATGGCGGAATAGGCTGCATGCTGCGACGCATAGTGGCTGAGCGGGCCAAAACCGCACGCGAAGGTGTCCTGATAGCTGCAAGACTGGTGGAGCGCTTCGGCTACATCGACTCAGGCCGAACCTATATCATCTCTGACCCGGACGAAGGGTGGTTTTTCTGCGTCGTCAACGGAAAACACTGGCTGGCTAAGCGGGTTGGCGATGATGAGGTCGCGATGGTAGCTAATACCTTTACAATACACCACGTTGACCTGGAGGATACAGACAACTTCCTGGCCTCGAAGGATATTGTCAAATACGCGGTTTCAAGGGGTTGGTACAAACCCGAAGAAGACGGGCCTTTCGATTTTGCCGGGGTCTATGCAAATCCCTGGTCGGCTTCGACTCTGATCAACTTCGGCCGGCAGTGGACAGGACTCAGCTACGTCATCGACAAATCAATTCCGCTCGACCCCGACCTGCCCTTCTCTGTCGTGCCGCGACGAAAAATAGACGTACCGCAAATCATGCAGATCTTACGCCATGACCACGATGCAAAAAAACTCCCACTTTCATTACTGAAGGACAATACCGACAGAAGTCTTTGCACTATATGCAGAGGCACCACCCAGACCAGCTTTGTTGTCCAGTTGCGCAATAACATGCCTCTGGACATCGGCATCGTTTACTGGACCTGCCTTGGGCCGCCCCATACTTCATTTTATATTCCTTTCCACTTTGGTATATCCGCTTTCCCTATTGGTTTTTCCTCTAAATCAGAGAAGCCGTCAATGACATTCTATAATGAAAGAGTCACTTCACCCTTCCGGGCCGATCCGCTCCGGGCTTTTTGGACGTTCTCCAACTTTTACAACAAGGTTCATGCTGCTTCATCTGACACAATTGCGCGGGTGAAACTCCAGGCCGAGCAAATCCAGAGCACAGCTCTCAGTCTGCAGCCCACTATTGAAGAGGCTGCCCGCAGCATCTACCCGGAAGATAAGACCACTGCAATGCGTGTCCTGGCCAACTATTCTAACGGCGTCTATTTGTCCTCTATGGAGGCTATGGGGACAGTGTTATCGAAGAACTAATGTGATACCCCGGTCCTTAGACAGGAATAATTTAAGATTAATTTCCTCAAGGATCTGTTTAGATCCGGCTTCGCTGAAGCTACGCCGCGACAGGTGATGTGAAGTTAAATAGTAAGGGAGAGGCGGAAAAGGGATCTGACCCCTTAATTCTGAATTCTGAATTCTGCCCGAATAAGGACGTAACATGACAAAAAGAGTGCTTGTATTATTAAGCGTTATAGTGATCGTTGTATCGGTAAGTTTTGCTGATATCGGGATCACAAAGATAGAGCCGACGTCGTTTTTTCCAAAGGTCAAAGAGGGTGAGCCATTGAAGCAGGTTGCACGGCTCTCCATCAGCAATACCGGCGAGGTAGCGGCTTGTAAAGTTCGCATCACTGTCGAAGGTGAAAAGCCGTATACTGAAGACATCGGTGGCGTGGCAAAGGGCGAAAGCGTTCATGATATTCATGTGCTGGATATCGAGCGGGCCAGAGATGTGTCTTTTGAACTTCTCGCTGGTGATAATATAGAAACCCAAAAGTCCCTCACATGGCAGCCGCAGAAGAAGTGGACCATTCACTGCGTTCAATATTCGCATTCCGATCTGGGGTTTCAAGGGTATCCTCATCATATTCGGACCTGGAACCGGCATGGTAATTTTGAAGCGGCTTTGGAATTCTGTAAAAAAACAGAGGACTGGGACCAAGACAGCAAGTTCCGCTATGTCGTGGAAACATCTGAGCCGGTGACGAGCTATATCGGTTTCTTCGGCAAGGATAAGGCACAGGAACTGGCCCGATATATACGCGAGGGACGTATTCAGATCGGAGGTGTTCATAATACAGTCAGTTCCGAACAACTTAGCCACGAATGCATGGCCAGATTGTTCTACTTAAGCAACAGGCATACTGTGGATCTGTTGAAAGTACCCGCCGCGAAAACCGCGCAAATCGACGATGTCATCGGATTAACCTGGCCGCTTGCAACCTATATGAAAGAAGCGGATATCCCTTACTTCTTTCATGGATATAATATATGCGCGAAATGCTTGCAGCCTGCCTGTTTTGAGCCGGTATTCTATTGGCAGGGACCGGATATGGATCCAGAAAAGAAAGTCCTGGTCAGGTCCACCGGGTATGGTTTTTACGAAGGCGACGGCTATCGCGATCTGAGTAAACAGCACATCGAAGCGGCTGTTAACAGGTATGATGCGAGGAAGTGGCCATACAGTTCTTTCATGCTGCACGAAGGTGGTGATTTTAAGCTGCCAGACATGATCGCCGCGACCAAGGCACGATCGTGGAACAGCCAATGGAGCTATCCGCGTTTGATATGTTCTACGATGGACATGTTTTTTGACGACATTGCAAGCCAGGCGGATCTGTCGGAGATCAAGACATTTGCCAAGGATTCGAATAATCAATGGGCCGAACAAGACGGCACTGACGCCTGGCTGCTGGGAAAGGCTCGTAAAACGGGAGAGCGTTTGCCCGCAGCAGAGAAATTCTCAAGCATTGCTTCGGTTTTAACTCAAGGGGGATACGAGTGGAAGGATTTTTATCGCGCTTACCATAGTTTGCTGCAATACTCCGAGCATACCAACGCCATGCATGGCTTAATTGATCGGCCAGGAGCAATGACTCAATACGAAACAGAACTCGAAGAAAACAGAGAGATGGTAGGCATTTCCACCGGGTTGACAGATAGTGCGATGGACAATGCCCTGTCTCGTTTGTCAGCTTTAGTAACCTCCAAAAGGGCCAAGTCTCTTATTGTTTTCAATTCTTTGACTCGAAAGAGAACGGATGTAGTTCGTATCGCCCCTGAAGAAAGTTCGTCAATTACCGGCTTGAAAAATGTTGCGACCGGGCGACAGATCCCATATCAGTTGCTTGCGGACGGGTCGATCGCCTTTGTTGCCGAGGATGTGCCGTCTATGGGATATAAGACGTTTACCGTTTCTTCGGGTTCAAAGGCCAACAGAGAAAGCAATAAAGGCGCCAGCGTTGAGGAGTTTCCGGAAAACAGGTTTTACAAGATTTCGTTCAATAAAACGACGGGGGCTATTACGAGTATTTATGATAAGCAGCTCAAAGTCGAACTGGTTGACGATGAGTCGCCATACAAATTCAATGAATATCTTTACCAAAGGTATGAAACGAGCAATCCTAACGATCAGCCCAAATGGTATCGGATCGAAAAGGCACAGGAAATAACATTGCAGCATGGTCCTGTTGCCACCGTGATGACGGTTCATGCCAAACCCGTCGGGACGGAGAAGAGTGTACAATCAATTATTCTTTATAATAACATCAAGCGGATAGATTTTGTTTTGGACGTGGAAAAATCGCCGTCCGGACGTAACAGTCGCCAGGGCGCTCCCGATGCACTGAATAGAGAAGCAATGTATGTTGCGATGCCTTTCTCTATTGACAACTACAGATTTCATCATGAACTGCCCGGCGGCGTTGCCGAGCCGTCTAAGGATCTATTTGTCGGTGCGAATACGGCATATTATACAGTCAGACATTTTAGCGATGTTTCCAACGAAGATTACGGCGTTACGTTGTCGTCGATCGAATGTCCTTTTGTCGAATACGATCATCCGCGAGCCGATCTCATGTTAGGTCCGTGGCCCTCGGAAGGAGCATTTGAAAAAGATACTAAAGTTTATCCTCGCAACAGCGGAATGTATCTGTATTTATTGAACAATATGTTTGACACTAATATCCGGTGGGATCAGCAAGGTCCGATCAGATTTGCCTGGAGTATCCGCAGCCACAAAGGGAATTGGAAAGAAGGCAAAGCAGACCAGTTCGGCTGGGACATACATAATCCATTGGAAATCCGAATGATCAAAGGCCGGCAAAAAGGCGGGCTGCCGCCGGCGCATAGTTTTATGTCAGTTGACAAAACCAATGTTGTCTGTTCTACAATTAAGCCGGCGGAAGCAAACGGCCAGGGTCTGATCCTGCGTTTTAATGAAACGACAGGTAAAGAAACGACGGCAACGGTTTCACTACCGTTCCTTGGCAGGATCACTTCCGCTAAGGAAACCAGCTTGGTTGAAGAGGATCGCGGCTCACTGGAGATCAAAGGTGACAACGCATTTACATTCAAGATCAGGCCGTTTGGAGTCAAAACAGTTCGCGTGATCCGTGATCCGGGCAAACCGCTTCCAGCTCCAAAATCAGTAAAAGCCCGTGCAAAAGCCGATATGCAGGTGAAACTGAGCTGGAAATGCAAAGCAAAGAGTAAACGTATCGGTCGTTTCGATATCTATCGAGATACGAATGAGAAATGCGAGCCGACGCTGCTGAATTATCTGGGCCAGACATCAGTTACACAGTTTACAGATGAACCGGCTACGAATCAGGGCGGCTGGATCCGTAAAACTTTGGAGCCTGATACGACTTACTATTACCGTATCGTTGCGGTAGATCGTTATAACAATATTGGTACGCCAAGCAAAGCAGTCAAAGTGACTACGCTTAAATCGGAGCGAAACAATCTCCCGCCCATGCAAGTAACGGGTCTGAAGACAATTGGGATAAGTCCGATTTCAAATCATAATTTTGTCAACTTGATATGGCACAGTAATTGTGAATCAGATATTGCCCGCTATGAGGTCCATCGCTCGACTTCTCCCGGGTTTTCAATTGAAGACGCTACTTTAATAAGCAAGGTCGATACTGATAAGGTGATCAAATTATCCGCACACGGTCATGCTCTGCCGGACTATTTGGTCAAGGATTTCGATCATGCGATGTTTGCGGATATGTCTGTAAAAGCGGAAACAACCTATTACTACAAGGTCTGCGCCGTTGATGTCGCCGGGCAAAGAGGAGCATTCTCGAAGGAGGTAGTCTTTACAACTAAACCGCAGTCTCTTCTGGGCAAACTGGAAAAAAACACATCAGCCCAGTCGTCTTACAGTCCGCAATACAACTCTATCAAAGCAATTGACGGCAGTAAACATTGGAATAATGCCTGGGCGTCTGCGCGATACGGCGGAGGGACAAAAGAGAGTCCGCGTGATGTATGGTGGCAAGCGAGGTTCCCTGAGACTATACAAATTACGGGTGTCAAAAAGGTTGGTGACGACAGGGAAGTTATCCCGCTGCTAAAAAACTTCCAGATACAAATACCTGACGGTGAAAAATGGAAAACGGTTCATCAGGTAAAAGGGGCGTCCACGAAGACAACTACAACTCTGTTTGATGCAGTCGTAGAGACAAAGGGAATTCGTATCTTTGTTGCGGCGAAGGATCTGCCTGAGTCCAATGACCACACAGATGGTCTTGTCAGGATATGTGAGCTTATGCTGATCATGCCGGACGGAAGCGCAAAGATGATCAAAGAATTCAAGGGTAGATAAAATTATGAGATAATGAAAGGGATATGACTGTGACAGGCAGAGAACGATTATTAGCTGCATTACGATTGGAAAAACCTGACAGGGTTCCGATGTTTGATTTTTTGTTTCAAGAACCCATGTACGAGGAGCTGATCGGACACAAGCCCGGGGTTTATAACGCTACCGATGCCGTTGCGTGTGCGCTAGCGCTTGAGCACGATGGGGTCTGGCTGCCTTTTGGCGGGTTTAGCGGATTTGAGCCGAAGATGCTTGACGAAAAGACCTATATTGACGAATGGGGTACTACATACCGAAAGGACCCGGCATCGTGGCCGATCGATGCGCCGATCGATTATCCGATCAAGTCGCGCGAGGATATGGCAAAATACAAGTCGCCCGATCCGACATTGCCCGGGCGCGATGCTGAGATCAAAAAAGCTGTCGCTAACAATCCTGAAGATTTAGCATTGTTGGGCGGAGTATTGGGCCCATTTACCGCTGCGTGGCTTCTTATGGGTTACGAACGTATTTGCATGGCTCTGTATGACGACCCCGGGATATTGACGGAATGCTTCAAGATGAGCGTTGAATACAGCAAAGAAGCTGCCCGGCTTTCTGTGGCGGCTGGCTGTCATGGCATGTGGATATCCGACGATTTTGGCGATAGCCATTCGGGTTTCATGAGTAACGATCACTTCGATGAATTGGTCCTGCCGCACATTGCCGAGTTGGCCGAGTATATTGACGGGCTTGGCGTTGCCGTCCTGCTTCATTCGTGCGGATGTATAAACCAGTATCTCCCTCAATTGGCTCAGACAAAGATCGTTTCCATACACCCGCTCCAACGTACAGCGAAAATGGACCTTAAAGAGGTCAAGGAAAAGTACGGTGATCGCTTTTGCATTATAGGCAATATTGACTCTTCACGCACACTGCCATACGGAACCGTCGATGATGTCATAGCCGAAGTTAAAGAAGCGATTGAGATCGCATCGCCGGGCGGGGGTTTTATTCTTGCGTCCGATCATTCACTGCATGACGGTATTCCCATCGAAAACATCACGGCGTTGCGCGACACGGGACTTAAGTATGGAAAGGTTTATTGAGATATTGCCAGGGAGTGCAATTATTAATCACTATAATTAGTTTAAGTGAGGAAGAACATGATCAACGGAGAAAATATTGCGGTTAACGAAGAGAAGTTGAACTGGGGTTATGTCGGTATGGTGTCATTCGTTGCCGCGATCGGCGGGCTGCTTTTTGGCTTCGATACTGGTGTCATTGCCGGAACCATCGGAGGCATTAAAGAGACATTTGGATTGAGTCCGCTGCAGGAGGGTTTTGCTGTCAGTAACCTGGTAGTTGCCTGTATCATAGGGGCCGTTGTAACGGGGCCATTGACCGACTGGGCCGGTCGCAAGAAAATGCTGATCGTTGCCGGAGCCCTGTTTACGGTATCGGCGGTACTGTCAGGACTTCCTCAGAATTTCACGCAGCTTATCGTTGCCCGCCTTATCGGGGGATTCGGCGTTGGGATCGCTTCGGTGCTGTCGCCGATCTATATTGCCGAAATTGCTCCTGCCCGAGTGCGCGGAAGATTAGTGGCTGTCAATCAGTTGGCTATCGTTGTTGGAATTCTGCTCACCTATACCAGCAATTGGCTATTGGTCGGGACAAGTGACCATGACTGGCGCTGGATGTTTGTGGTTGAAGCGATACCTGCGGCCCTGTTTACGCTGGCTCTGTTGCTGATCCCGGAAAGTCCGAGGTGGCTGGCGAAGAAGGGGCGCGATGATGAGGCCCATAAAGTCTTTAGCTGTATAGCCGGAGATGCTTATGCCGACGCGGAAATGGCGATAGTCAAGAGTTCACTCAACCAGGAGGAAGGCGGATTCGCCGAGTTGCTGAATCCGAAGATGAAGATCGTGCTGCTTGTCGGCATCCTCCTTGCCTTTTTTAGTAATGCTTGCGGTATCAATGTTGTTATTTATTACGGCAACAGAATATTTCAGCAGGCAGGCTTTGTTGCAGAGGCGTCTTCCTTTAAGGCCCAGGTGATCATCGGTCTGACAAATCTGATCTTTACCTTTGTTGGAATGGCCTTGATAGACAAGTTGGGGCGAAAGATATTGCATGTTACCGCGTATGGATTAATGACTTTGTCTATGCTGGCACTTGGAGTGATGCTTGCCATGAAGGACAGTATTAACCCGATCCTTATGGTTATTCCGGTAGTGACCTTTGTGGGTGCATTTGCGAGCGGTGTAGGAGTAGTTATCTGGGTTTATCTCTCTGAGATGTTTCCCAACAAAATTCGCGGCTCTGCCATGGGGATAGCTACAATGACTGTTTGGATGGCTAATTTCATGACTTCCCAGTTTTTCCCGACACTCCAGGAAAAAATGGGCGGCAGCGTTTTTTATCTTTTTGCAGGAATTTGTCTTATCGCGTTCATTTTCTCTATTGTCATGATGAGAGAGACCAAGGGGTTGCAGCTTGAAGAAGTGGACAGGGCATTTGCGAATAACAAAAGATAGTTATATAGGAGAGCCATAAAATGAAACGAATCGAGCCGATCATGGATGCATCTTCCATTTCACACATGACTGCTGACAAGTTTGTCAATGGCTTGCCGACACGAAGAGAGTTTCTACAAACTACGGCTGCAGCAACCGCGGGACTTGCATTGGCCGGTCAGGCGGGTTTTGCCGCAACACAGAAAAGCAAATACGTTTCGAAACGTCCACCGAAGGATAAACGACTATTTGTCAGTGAAGCCATTGAAAAGGTGATCGTCGATGTTAAATCGAAACTGAAAGACCCTAAATTGGCATGGCTGTTTGAGAACTGTTTTCCGAACACGCTGGATACAACGGTATTCTATAAAGAGGTCAACGGAAGGCCACTGACACATGTTATCACCGGTGATATTAACGCGATGTGGCTGCGTGACTCGACGTGTCAGGTTTGGCCGTATATTCCATACGCGAACAAGGACAAAAAGCTTAAGAAAATGATCGAAGGTTTGATTAACTGGCAGGTCGAATGTGTGCTGGTCGATCCATACGCGAATGCATTTAAGAAGGATGTCTCCGAGCACAGCATTTGGGCCGACGACTTTACGAAAATGAAAGATGAGCTGCACGAGCGCAAGTGGGAGATCAATTCTCTGCTGTTTGTCATTCGCCTGTGCGATGAATACTATAAGGTGACAAAGGACAAGACGCCATTTGATGCTACATGGGAAAAAGCGATGCTTCTTATCGTCCAGACACTTAAAGAGCAGCAGCGATTTGAGAATCTCGGTCCTTATACGTTCGGACGGATCTCGATTAAATACAATAGCTATGAACCAATTGTGAACAACGGCTATGGCAGGCCGACACGAAAAAATGGTATGATCCACGCGACACACCGGCAGGATGACATGTGCGTATTGCCCTTGTATGTTCCGGATAATTTAATGGCGATCGTGGAATTGAAACACCTTGCTAAGTTATTCCGCACGATGTCGAAAAATGAAGATGGCGCCAAGGCTTGCGAACTTATGGCCGCGCAGATCGATAAGGGTATAAAAGAAGATGCGATCTTTGAACATAAAGTGTTCGGTGAGATGTATGCCTTTGAAGTAGATGGTAACGGAGGTCGGATACTGGAAGAGGAATCGACCGTTCCGAATCTGATGTCTTTGCCTTATATCGGTTTTTGCGATGTGAACGATCCGATCTTTCAAAATACGCGAAAATGGTTGTTAAGTAAATGGAATCCCCAATACGCCAAGGGGAAATATACGGAGGGTGTAGGCAGCACTCATTATCCGCAACCGCCTCAACGCATTTGGCCGCTGAGCACTATCTCGCGCGTGTTGACATCGAATGATGACGAGGAAATCCGTTTCTGTCTGAACCAGTTAAAGAACAGCGATGCCGGGACCGGATTCATTCATGAATCATACGTTGTCGATCAACCCGAAAACTATACCCGTTCGTGGTTTTCATGGGTGAATACCTATTTCGGCGAGATGATTTTGATCCTGTTGGATACGAAACCGCATCTGCTGATGTAAATTCGGTGAGACAATGAAATATTAATGAATAATACAGAAAGGTAAATTGAGATGAAGCACAGTTATGTTCTCAGGGTTTGGCTGTTGGCAGTGATCATTATGTTAAGCGCATGCGCAGTGTTTGACGCAGATGAGAATCTTCAGCAAAAATCCGATGTAGAATTGGCGCGCGGGCATGAAGAAAATAAAGTCTTATGGCAGATTGGCAAGTCGGACAATAACACCGCTGAGTTTGCCCATGGGCCCAAAGATTATCAGGATTATCGCAAGCCGGGAATTTTTATCGTGGGCCAATCGGATCCGAAGCGGGATTGGCCCTATGTGCAACCCGGTATTATTGATGGCGGCTGGGCACCTGGCGGGCCGCAGGCTTTTGATGTCTATTTCGGTCTCAAGTCGGTTCCGGCTGGACCATGCAGGTTGTTGCTGGACCTGGTTGATACGCACTCAATTACTCCGCCAAAGATCAGTGTCGTGGTTAATGACAAGATATGGGAATTTCAGATGCCCAAGGGCAGCGGAGATGCTTCGGTATTTGGCGAACCGGCCAAGGGCAGGGAGCATTTGATCGAGATACCTGTCCCTGCCAATGCGCTGCGTAAAGGGAACAACCACATTACAATTACAACATTAAACGGTTCGTGGATATTGTGGGATGCATTGCGTTTTACCGGGCCGGAAAATGCGAAAATACAAAACATAGAGTCTGTGACGGTTATTAATTATGCCAGCGTAAAGCCGGTACTGGTATGGCATAAAAAAAGGCAAGCCCGTCAGATCACCTTCGATATCACCCATATTGGCGAAGAAGAGGATATAAAAATCCGCATCGGAAAATCGCGAACCAGCCATCGGGTCAAACAAGGCAGCCAGAAGATAGATGTCTATGTGCCGGAGGCAGCCAGGGCGAAAACGCAGAAGATAGAAGTATTTGCCAACAAAAAATTGCTGATGCGTGAATCCGTAGAGATAAAACCTGTGCGGAAATGGGAGGTACATCTGGTTCATCAGACTCATCTTGATATCGGTTATACAGCTCCGCAGGAAGAAGTGCTGGATCTACAGGTGGATCATCTTTACAAGGCTTTGGAATACATTGATAAATCGAAAGATTATCCCGAGCACGCACGGTTCAAATGGCATCCCGAGGGTATGTGGGCGGTCGATGAGTTCATGCGTCGGGCAAACGATAAGGACAAAGCCAGGCTCGTCGATGCGGCCAGGAAAAGACTGATCCACATTGATTCAATGTACGCCCAGGCTATGACGGGTATCTATTCGGAAGAGGAACTGTTTGAACTTATGACTTCGGCAAAGCTGTTTTGTGACAAATACGATGTAACGCTTAACTCGGCTACGCAGTCCGATGTGCCCGGGTATACATGGGGGCTTGTTTCTGCTCTTGCGCATAACGGCATCAAATATATTTCTGTCGGACCTAATCCGGGGCACAGGCTTGGGAGCTTGTATGATCTGGCAGATGCTCCATTCTACTGGGTATCACCTTCCGGCAAAGAAAAAGTGCTCTTCCTGTTATGCAGTAAAGGATACGGAATGTTTCACGGCAAGCCGAAGGGGCATAGGATAGAACTGGATGTTGCAACGTCAGGTTTTCATGCGGGAAGCATTGCATCATATCTTAGCGAACTGGAGAAGAAGGAGTACCCTTACGACATGGTCATGCTGCGCTATTGTATTGAGCAGGACAACGGTTCACCCAATCCTGTCCTTTCCGATGTTGTGAAAGAATGGAACGAAAAGTATGCCTATCCGAAATTGATCATCAGCCGTAACAGCGAATATTTCGAGCTATTTGAAAAACGTTATTCCGAGCGGATCCCTGTTCGTTCAGGAGACATCACTCCCTATTGGGAAGATGGCGCGGCTTCGACTTCCGCGGATACGGCTGTCAATCGTCGAGCGTGCGAAAGGATCGTTCAGGCGCAAATTTTGTGGTCCATGCTTAAGCCCGAAGATAAACTGCATAAGCGGTTCGATGCCGCATGGGAAAAGATGATCATGTATGACGAGCATACATGGGGTGCATGGAACAGTATCTCCGATCCGGACAGTGCCTTTGTGATGCAGCAGGCAGAGTACAAGTCTCGCTTTGCCTCGGATGGAGCGAAAATGACCGAAGATCTTCTCGGCGATATTACAGGTGAACATGCGCAGAACGCATCGAATTATGTCGATGTTTATAATACCGCATCCTGGAAGCGAAGTGAGCTTGTTTTGCTGAGTCCTGAGCAGTCCGCTGTGGGCGATCAGATTCGAGATGAACAGGGCAAAATCGTGCCTTCACAGCGTTTGGGCAGTGGTGAACTGGCTTTTGCGGCTGAGAAAGTGCCCGCATTTGGCGGGCGCCGATACGTTGTGAGCAAAGGCAATGCCCGGGTAAAAGGAACCGTTAAGGTTGCCGGTGTGAATCTGTCGAATGACAAGGTTGCGATCACCATTGACAAGAAAACCGGTGCGATCAAAAGCCTGGTCCACAAAGATACTGGTAAAGAACTGGTTGACAGCAGCAGAGATACCGGCATTAACGATTACCTTTACATTCTCGGCCGTGATGACAGCAAGGGCCATGCCCGCGTTACCGGTGAGGTTAAGGTGACTGTGGAAGATGCAGGCCCTCTTGTAGGTACACTGCGTATAGAATCAGGGGCACCGGGCTGCAGTAAGCTGACGCGTATTGTCAGGATCGTATCCGGAAGCGAGCGAGTCGAGTTGACAAATATTACCGACAAGCTTAAGGAGCGCAGGCCCGAAGGTGTGTACTTTGAGTACCCATTCAATATTCCCGGCGGCATATCAAAGATCGATATTCCATGGGCGACTTGCGAACCTGAAAAGGACCAAATGGAAATAGGCGCTAATCGCAATTACTATTGTGTGCAGCGCTGGGTAGATGTTTCAAACGATGACTATGGTGTGACCTGGGTAACTGTCGACGCACCTATGCTGCAGTTCCATCCTATAAAGATCGCTTCGGTTGGATGGTTCAATGCTAAGGATTGGCGAAGCAAGATAGAGCCTGGCCAGACATTTTACAGTTGGGTCATGAACAATCACTGGGAGACGAACTACAAGGCTGATCAGGAAGGTATTATTACTTTCAAGTACGTTATCGCCCCTCACAAGGGAGGTTATGATGCGGTCAAATCTCAGAAGATCGGTCGCAGCGTATGTCAGCCTCTCATTATAGTTGCAGCAGATCCTGCCAAGCCGGTTGCTCAGTCAATGCTCAAGGTCAACGGCGACGGTGTGGTCGTGACATCGATCAAGCCCAGCCGTGACGGCAAGGCGCTGATGGTAAGACTGTTCAACACCGCTCAGAAGAAAACGCAAGTTAGACTTTCCTGGCACAGTAAGCCTGACGAAACGTGGATCAGTAATCCTATGGAAGAAAAACTTATATTATTGAAAACACCAATTCAAATGGTACCACACGAGATCGTTACATTGAGAATTGAGATATTGCCAGGGAGTGCAACTCTTAATCACTATAATTAGTTTAAGTGAGAAAATGTTGAATGCTGCCTTCGATTTTGATATTTTGGCAGAAGTTTGTGAAAAAGACTTGATGTTAGCTGCTAACGAGCGAATCTTGTAATTGTGACACAGCCTGTCCGCTGGAATGGCAAAGGCGCGGGTATGACAGGGGGGCGTATACCGTAGTCACCCTGCTGCTATGCTAATACTCATATACCCTGTCATCAACTATCAGCCTGACCAGTGCAGCATTGCCAAACTTATCAACCTTGATCTGAGCCTTTGCCTGTCGGCGATTTTTCCGCAGATCATTTTCTATTACGCTGCGGTTCTCTTCGGGAATAAAATACGACTCGATGCCATAATTAATCCCTCGATAAGTCCTCTTGCCCTTTATGACAATGCAGCCTTCGGCTACTTCCTCCGGCCACTGGTCATGCATGGACCCAGCCGACCATACGCCATCTTCGCCTTCTTTGAGCACGACGTAGACATCAACATTTCTTCTCATTCTTCTCCGACGCTGCGAATCAAACCCCTCCGGACGGGATATTTCATAACTTAGAACAACATGATACCCGCTGAGAAAATCGTACGGGTCCACGGGAGCGGTTTTTATCGTTATCAATTTACCCGTAACCCTTGCATGGATCTGTTTCGCCGGGACAGCGGCAATGATCACGGCCTGTAACAACACCGCCAAAATAAAGAAAGTCGTTCGCTTATTCATCGGTAATTCTCCTTTTCTTGAGATTTTTTTCGTACATTACACCTGCGACAATAACGCCCACTCCGCACATAACAAAGGCAGCGGCTTTGAGCAATAAACCCGTCTCATATTCAAACGTCCTGCCGAGCACATAGGCCGCAGTCATAAGCACGCCGCACCAGAACAGGCGTCTATCCTCTAACGTCCGAGCGCCCCATATAAGCACAGCCGACAAAAACAGGAACAACACGTTTGCGATCACCATCAAAACCAACTCATGCGTTATAGCCGCCAAAGCAACAATGACCGCCCCGCCGATAACCGGTATTGCCAGCAGTTTAAGCACCCGGCTATCCGCCATCCGCTTTATCGCAAGCGGCACCATTGCAAGCGATGCCACGAGCGGCACGATACCGGCGATCATGATCCCTGTCCCTTTTGTAAAGAAGTTACCTATATCTCCAGCCACCTCCCCCGCGATCTCCCCAAATGAACAAAAATACAGGACAAACGCCACGATCCCAACTCCAAGGACAACTCCCGTCGTCATGAAATTGCCAACCCGCTCGCTTTTCCTGCAAAGCACACCACAGACAAACGAAAGTGCGCCCGCGATCAGCATTCCCTCAAATACGCCGAATGTATCGGCTCTTGACAAAGACATAGGCAGGGATATCCCAACGCAAACAGCCGTCAATCCGAACAGAAAAACGCTTCGCCGCCAGTAAGCAAATCCTCCGAACACTGCGATCACAGCCAGCGGATACCACCATATATTCTCGCTATAATACCACCACTCATACTGGCCGACAAACCACACGAACGAAGTAACGATCGCGATCACCGCATTCGGCACACTTCCAACCGCATACGCCACCACAGCGGCACCGACAGCCCACATTATGAACATATTGTTCCACTGCCCCTTGACATGAAATATCTGTGCCATCAAACCGATGTTAGCTCCGAAGATCAGCGTACCGAGAACAATAAGGGCATGGCCGAGTTTTACGCTCTTGCCGCTGACCTGCCACAGATAGAAACCGGCACCGTGACTTGCCGCCATCGCAGCAAAAATGAGCGCGATCTTCGGTGCCCTGCCAATACCGCTCCAGTGATAAGCGACAAAGCTGATAACGCCGACGCCCACTAAGGTAACACCGACAAGATATATTACCATGAGCAGCTTACTCATCGCCTCACCTGCCAGGCCATCAAGGCCGTAATAACGCGATATCGCCTCACTTTGGTCGGCGCTGATGAGACCGCCGGTCTGCAGGGTCGGCAACTCGCCCTTCAATTGCTTCCTGAACCGTAAATTTATTCGTTTGTTTTTCATAGCGTTTGCTCCAAATAAAACTTTTTACGAATTTGAACTTTCGCGTTTGATCTCCATGTCGAGGCTGTAGATATGTTTCTGAGTTCGATAGACAGCGATCACGATCAGCAGCCAGAAGGCGACAAAGATGTAAACGAGTACCTTTTCGAACCAGCCGGTACCGTACAGGGTAATAGCGGTGTTGACAAGCATAAAATAAAGCCGCATCTCCGTCGGCCCTGTCCCAAGATAGGTGATCTTGAACTGATTGGTCGCGCCGAAATTCAGAAATGCATTGACCATCAAGCACCCCATCCCGAGCGACATATACCAGAGCAGTTTATTACTAACACCGTCGAACAGATACGACCAGCCGATGAAAACCGAACACATGAAAACAAAGTCCAGAAAATGGTCCATGTAAAAACCCCACTTTATCAGTCCCTCGTTTCGATCCCGCCCGACGGCACCGTCGAAGCAATCGGTAAACCACTGCAAAAAGATCATCAGCGAAGAGGCCCACAGCCAGTGCAAGTTGCCGGTAACTCCTGCCAGACAGCCAAAGCCAACTACGCCAACCGACCAGGCTACTGTCGTCAACGTCAAATGCCAGGAAGTGATCCACAATGGAAATTTTGGCGCAAGCCACAGAATAAACCGCTTTTCTGGTCCTGCCAACAAACTATTCATCGGGGCCTTTTTGTCACAACCGTTTCCTTCCTCTGCCATGGTTCTATCTCCTAAATCCGTTAACCTTAGTGACTGCCATGTAGTTCGTATATATACTATACACCAAGAAATCAATTTGTCAAATAAATTCTGAATTTTTTCAAAAATATTTCCCAAACGCCCTTTTCAGCCAGAAAATGGCGTTTTCTTCCCAAAAACTCTATTAAAATTTCGATTTTCGTGTCCCACTCATTGAAACAAAGCAATAATCGATCGCCATGTGAATTCGTTACACGTTTGATTCGCCATCCGGTGGTGTTGTATGATCTTTTCTAAGCTTTCTTTTGCCCGTGTCGATGTACTCAATGTCACCAGCATCTTTGTCCAGGACGATCTCAACGATGGTAAAATCACGGCGTGCCCGAGGAAGTACGGTTATCTCAAGTTTGTCGCCATGTTTGACTATAAGGCTCTTAACTTCGGGTTCGACTTTATCTATGGTGCCGCTCAAAAGCTTGTAAGAAACAACCTTGGCCGGTAGTTTGGGTAGAGAGATGGTGTCACTGACTGCCGACGACCAATCTGTAATGTAGAGGTAAACTTTATTGTCCTTATGTAACGATACGCCCCATGGCCCCGGTTTGTATGGGCCGGGTCTTGTATCGAAAAAATGATCGCCGTGCAGATAAAGCCAGTCACCAATTTCAAGAAACCTTTCCCCATGGTAAGGGTCTATTCTGCCATCGGCGTCGGGAGTAATAGACATAAGCAAATTTCCGCCGCCGCCTGCAGCTTCTATGAGCCAACCGAGCAGCTCTTTCTTGGAGCGATTATCGAATGGCGGCATCCATGACCACTTGTTTTCTTTGTCGAGCGGCAGACATGCCTCCCATGGATACTCCGTATAAAAGGTTCCCATCTTTCGCTCAGGGCTGAGATAGTCGCCGATCTTGTCGTCTTCATCGGAAAATGAACCGGGGACACTTCCGATCGGGCCGGCAACGGCAGGCATTGGCCCGACTCTGTTATTGATCACCATATTCGGCTGTAGTTTCCTGCAGAAGTTGTAGAGTTCTCGGCCCTGGGCCTGTGTCCAGGACTTGTCCCACTGCCCGTCAACCCAGAGGCAGAAAATGTCGCCATAGTTGGTGAGCAGTTCCTTGAGCTGAGGGTACTGGATCTTAGTATTGAATTCAGTCAGGTCGGCTCCGGCTGCGGAGCTATAGGACGGCTGATACCAATCCATAATGCTCCAATAAAGCCCGACCTTAACACCCTCTTTGCGCAGGGCAGGAGCAAACTCGGCAAGCCAGTCGCGTCCAAAGGGGGTATTCATTATATTATAATCTGTCGTCTTCGTATCCCACATGCAGAAGCCGGCATGGTGCTTGGCCACAATGGTTATATACTTCAGTCCCGAACGAGCGATGATCCTGGCCCACTCGCCTGCATCGAACTCACTGGCTTCGAACTGCTTATAGAGTTGGTCGTATTTCTCATTTCCGTAAGTGCCGCGAGCCCAGGATATCTGGCCGCCGATAAGACTTGACATATCCCAGCTGATGAACGCGCCATATTTGGCATCGAGGAAATCTTTTGCATGAGTCGAACGGGCGTTTCTTTCAGCAGCGTTTTCTTTGCGTGTCTTAAACGTCCAAACATCGCCCTTAATCGTAGTTTTCCCTGCGATCTCATCGACACGCCACCAATACTTGCGCCCGGGAGTAAGTAGATTGGCGGGAAATTTATATGACGCTCTATCTGACCATTTTTTTGGCAAGGTATCGCTATGCAATATTTCGTTATTGGCAGGGTTTCCGATCCCAACAACAAGATCGTATTTTTTTATCTTCTTCTTAAAGGGACCATCGCCCACACGCCATGATAAATCCGTATTCAACTCAACACCCTCTGCTTCATTAGCGGGCTCGGGATCGGTTGCAGGCCCGTCAGTTCTTGTCCCCTCGAAACGCACTTCGCTAAGGCCTGTCAAACTGCGACCGTCTATACCGCCTTTGCGGCCGCTTCCGTCGAAAATGGCGCCATCGTGGTTGGTTTTTATATTAAATCTAATATAACGCACACCTTTGTAATTCACTTTAATCGCCTGTCCCTTATATTCGTTTGTTCCCGGCGCAAGAGAAAAGCGAACTGTTTCTGCGCGAGTGAAGTTGATGCCATTGATACTTATAAAAACGTCAACCTTGTCAGGGCCTATTACGGATATGTTCCTGTCACCTATCATAAATGCGCTGTTGTAGTTCCATATTCGCATTGCATCCAGATTATAGAGACCGCCAAGATGATAGGTGATAAACGGGCCGTAGTCGGTTGTGCTAAGATTGCCGAAAGTGGTCCACGCCATGCCATCTTCGCCCTGTGCGCATATATCACCTTTCATACCGCTGCCATTAATCGTGTTGACCGCGGCGCGCGGCATTCCGTGCGGAGACTCGCTGGACACTTCGGCAACGGTTGCTGTGAACGACGTTGACGCGCAGGCATTAACGGAAAAAACTGCCACTGTCATAATGATCAAAACACTTGTTTTTTTTATCACCATTCTCTTTTTCCCATAATCTTAATATTATTTATACATCCAAATCGTTGTTTGAAACTTGTATATATTCAGGAGTTCTCAAGTATTATTTGTCAATGTAAACTTTCGTCATGATGCTGATGACCGGAAGTATACCCAAATCGATCGCAAAACAAAAGAATATTCCCTTGTATTGCCACTAAAAAGCTATTTTTGTATTCCTGAGGTTCCTTGTGTTGATATAGGGCATTGAATTCGCTAAAATACAAACTAACTAAATGACAGTCTGCAACTGTGTACGTGCATGTAAGGGTTATTTGATGGGATTGCGATGACTTATGTGTTTTTTGTTTATGGTCTGGCGTTTTTTGTGCTTGGGCTTGCAATACTTCTGTACCATAAGAAGGACAGCGCCTTTACACTTGCCAGGAATATCAACCTTGTAGCAGGCTTTGGTATAATTCACGGGATAAACGAATGGCTCGATCTGTTCATTATGATCGGCAGACCCATGGAAGTGGTTTATCTTGACATACTGAGAAACATTACTTTGCCAGTGTCATTTTTATGTCTGGTTCAGTTCGGCGCAAGAGAGATATCATCAGGGGCATCCGGCTGGCGGAAGCCTTTCAGATTCCTTACGCCGATCCTGTTTGTTGTATGGCTGACTGTTTATCTTCTTGGCCCGCGCGATCTTGTTAGATGGGATATATGGTCCAGGTACCTCCTGTGTGTTCCGGGGGTATTGTTGACGGCATGGGCTCTTTTTCTTCAGTTATCTGAACTGAAAAGGGATGAGCTGGCTGATATCAGGTTCAATCTTAAGCTGACATCAATAACCTTTCTGTGTTATGGATTTATTGCGGGTGTGATAGTTAAACGCGCAGATTTTTTCCCTGCCTCTGTGTTCAACTATGATGTTTTTATGGAGATATTCGGTTTTCCCGTTCAGATACTCAGAAGTATTTGCGCTATAGTTATGGCGTACGGTATAGTTCGTACACTCAAGATCTTTGACTGGGAAACACGTAAGGTCATACGCGAGAGCCGGTTTCGGCTTGACAGTATCGTAAACAGCGCGCCGGTTCTGCTTTTCATGACCGATGACAAAGGGGTCATTACTTTTGCCAAGGGTAAGGTTTTAACGACGCTTATCCCGGGACATAGAGAACCTATAGGGGAACCGGTTATTACCGCCTTTGCGCCTATACCGAAGATGATCTCCTGCAACCAGCGTGCCCTTGGCGGAGAAGAATTTATAGAGATTATCGCAATAGACGGTACTACTCTACAGATATACTTCAGTCCCTACAGGGACTCTGGCGGCAAGATAGCGGGGACTATAGGTGTCGCCGTGGATATAACTCTGCGTGCAAGAGCGCAGGCGGAGTTGGAGAAATATAAAAACGAAATGATCAAAAACCGTCAGATGATACTTATGGGCACGATGAGTAACAGCATGGCGGCGGAGGTAGAAGCGCCCCTCGCAGTTTCGAGGGTACTATTGCTCAGGGCTTTGGACGAGCTAAAGAAAACTATCGGCGCAGAAGACATAAGAAAAAGGATCAAAGACTCTCTGGCAGAAATATCCAAGGCCGTCAATGCAGTTGACGGGTTTTATCAGGCTGCGCATATCACGCCAAACCCAAAAGCGGAGCCCGTCGATCTCTACCAAACAGTACAAAGAATAAGGGCTGTCTTTGCAGAGAGTGCCAATCGCGTACATCTGGATATTTCTACAACCGGTATGGACATTATACCCTGCATGCATCTTTCAGCCAGGGAACTTGAGCAAATATTCTTTGTTATGATCCAGAATGCTATTGACGCCGCTGATCCAAAGAAAAACAGTCAACTCATAATGAGTTGCCGGATCAACAATCGCGAAATGGAACTTACATTTGCCGATACCTGTGGCGGGATACCGCAGGGAAAACTGAAAAATGTCTTTGAACCGTTTTTTGCCGTAGACGGTACCGCAAAAGAATCCGGACTCGGTCTTGCAGTCGTTAAACAGATAGTAGTTACACACAAAGGTACGGTAACCGCCGAGAATACACCTGAAAAGGGAGCCATTTTCAAGATTACGCTTCCGGTAAAAGATATATTCTGACCTATGGGCGTGTTCGATATTATGCATTGCCGGGCTTGCATTTGTGGGCGTACTCTTGTACAATGCCCCTTTGTGTGTAGCTATGTCGATCTTGAAGGTATGGTGTGACTCCCATAAATGAGATTTATGATGACCGATACGGAACAAAAGATATTAGCTGTTATCCAGAATGGCCTGCCTAAAAGCGTTACACCGTACGCGGATATGGCCGGGCAGGCGGGAATAACAACCGATGAACTTCTGGAGGTACTCGGGCAATGGAAAGCTGACGGTAAGATGCGCCGGATCGGTGCGGTGGTAAGCCATTTTAAAGTGGGTCTACCGGCAGGTGCAATGGTAGTCTGGAAAGTACCCTCCGAGCGTGCTGAAGAAGCAGGCAACATACTGGCTTCTTTTCCGGAGGTTTCACATGCCTACGAACGCGGGCGGCCCGATGGCTGGCCCTATAATTTTTACACCATGGTTCACGGTCAAAACGTCGAAGACGTCAATGCTACCGTTACCCGGATGAGTCAGGCTTGCGGTGTTTCAGATTTTCGTCAGTTGCGAACTGTAAGGGAGCTTAAAAAAGTTCCGCCAACATATATTATTAGCGATAATTGATTCGGTTTACGCTCAGGTGATCAATATGGATCAACTTCCCATAGCGGAAAAGTTAGTGTTTGTATCGGCCATGGTTATATACATAATCGCAGCCATAGCAGGCATTCGTCATTTAAGACGCAACGGAGAGAAGTACAGGTATCTACTGATACCTCTTGTCGCATTAGCGGTCTGCCTCGAATCCGTATTGCTTATTTTCAGGGCAATTGCTATTAATGCCTTTCCATTGAGCAATCTGTTCGATTCCATGATCGTCTTTACGATCGCTTTTGGTCTGGCTTACCTGTTCCTTAGCGTTGCGATCAATCAGGTCTGGTTCAATTCGGTCATGGTATGGGTATTGCTTGCGCTGACATTATTGGCTGGGAAGGTCGCCGGGCCGGTTCCTGAGTTTGTTGAGCACGCAGCGCAGACGCCATGGGCGATCGCCCACGGTCTGGCTATGGTTCTTGGAGGGGTCATGGTGGCGTTTTCAGCGGCAAGCGCATATATGTATCTGCTTGGCAATAACAGATTAAAACACAAACAGATTGGCAAGGTGATCGGCAGGCTTCCCAATATCGAAAAACTCGCGAAAATGAATCTGTTCGGCCTCAAGGCGGGTTTTGCCTTTATAACGTTTGGCATGATAAGCGGTTTCGTATTGGCCCTGGTTATTAAAATGCGGGGCGGGACAACTCTGGCTCAATGGTTTATCGATCCGAAAGTGGTACTCATGATCGTAGCGTGGCTCATGCTTGCCGGCGTACTGGTGCTTCGCGGTGCGATCCGCCTCAAAGGAAGGGTAATCGCTTATATTACAATGGTGACATTTTTCTTTATTATCTTCGCAATAGTGGGAGTTACCTTCTTCTGCGGGACACAGCATGTATTTTCTTAATGTTAAATTATCCGGTTTACACTGAAAATGAAAATAGTTTTATTAGGATTAAATTATAAAACCGCCCCGATAGATATTCGGGAACGCCTGGCGTTCAATGCAGAGGATGTCGAAAAGAGCCTTGCGGACTTCAAGACCAACTTGCCGGATGTGGAATTTGCCCTGCTGTCAACCTGTAACCGTGTCGAACTTTACTGTGCCTCCGAAAAAGACGATGCCCTTGAAGTTGACCGTTTTATACAGTTGCTCTCGGATTCCCGGAAGGTTCCTTCGGATGACTTTGACAATTACCTCTATATAAAATCGGATGCTGACGCCGTCAACCATCTTCTTACCGTCAGTTCGAGTCTCGACAGTATGGTCGTAGGCGAACCTCAGATCATATCGCAGGTTAAGGACTGTTTTTACCTTGCCCGCGAGGCAAATAGTATCGGGAAGATCCTCGGCAAACTTTTTCATGCCGCATTCCGTACGAGCAAGGAGATCTATTCAAGCACCACCATTGCCAATCGGCGTGTAAGTGTTGCCGGTGTTGCCATAGAACTCGCAAAGCAATTGTTTGTCGATATGAAAACGGCAAAGGTTCTCGTCATCGGCGCAGGCGAGATGGGCCAGCTTCTCGTCGAACACCTTACACACATAGAGTGCAACGATATAACCGTTGTCAACAGATCCTATCAAAGGGCCTTCAAACTCGCTGAAAAGAGTAACATAACCCCGGCTCAATGGGAGCAAATGGATGAATTGCTCTTAAGTGCCGACATTGTAGTTGCTTCCGCCGGCGGTCAGGACTACCTGTTCGAAAAGGATTACTTCAAGAAAATTGTCCGGCAGCGGGACAAGAATACGCTCTTGATAATCGATATTGCCGTGCCGAGAAATTTTGAGCCCGCGATAAACGATATTGACGGTGTTTATCTCTACAGTGTTGACGATCTCGCCGAAGTGGTCAAAGAGAATATCACACTTCGTGAAGGCGAGATCGACCAGGCCGTCGAGATCATCTATGAAAACTCCAACGAGTTCATGGAATGGCTCAACTCCATGGAGATAGGACCGCTTGTGGGACAGATGAAAGAAGGGTTCGAACAGATACGGCAAAACGAAATGGCTGGTTTTTTCATCGGTGAAAGGGAACATGCCGCATGTCGTGAAACTCTCGAAAACGTCGTTTCTCGTGTGGTAAACAAACTGCTGCATTGCGTAATAAAAAATCTTAATGCCGAGGCCAAAGAACACGGTACCAAGCATGCCGTTCGTATGGCGGACCACATAATACGCCAGACACAACGTGTAACGGAAAACTCACATTCGAGGAAAGATACAGAATGAACAAACATGCTGCGAAAGGACAAATGCTGAGATTGTTATTCTGGGAGAGCACGATAAAGTGCAACTTGCATTGCGCCCATTGCAGGCGTGTCGAGGACGATGATGCCGCAGGTACCGATATGACAACCGCCCAGGCCAAAGATATGATCGATCAGTTGGCTGACGTCGGCGCCGAGCAAAACTTTATGCCGATAATAGTTTTCAGCGGCGGTGAACCTCTTTGCCGCAGCGATCTCTTTGAAATTATCGACCATGCCGGGAAACGTTCCATAAAACTTGCGCTGGCGACAAACGGTACACTGGTAGATGCGGCTATCGCCCAGAAGATAAAGGATAGCGGTATAACCCGCGTTTCGGTAAGTCTCGACGGCGCCGATGCCAATACGCATGATAAGCTCCGCATGTTAACGGGGTCTTTTGACCAAGCCGTATGCGGGATAAAAAATCTTTTCGAAAAGCAAGTCCCCTTCCAGATCAATATAACCCTTACCAAAAACAATGCCCATCAGCTTGAAGATATATACGAACTTTCAAAGTCTCTTGGTGCTGTAGCTGTGCATATTTTCATGCTCGTGCCGGTCGGCTGCGGTCAGACGCTTGCCGAGACGGATATGCTTACCCCCGAACAATATGAAGAGATGCTCATAAAAGTTGCCGCCCTTGACAGACGTAGCGATATCGAGATGAAAGTTACCTGCGGGCCGCACTACGAACGTGTCATGCGCCAGCAGGGCCTGCACAAGACAAGGGTTGCTCCGAAAAAGAATGACTCGATGGCCGCTGGAAAGCCGCTGCATGGGCATGCTTCGAAAGGTTGCCTGGCGGGTCTGGGCGTTATATTTGTGGCGCACAACGGAGATGTCTTCCCTTGCGGGTATCTACCGGTAAACTGCGGTAATATCTTGCAGCAGCCGCTAAGGGATATCTGGTATAACAGCAAGGACCTGGCACGAATGCGCGACAGCAATGCACTGGAAGGCAAATGCGGAGTGTGCGGTTATCGACAAGTGTGCGGAGGGTGCCGGGCAAGGGCCTTTTCCGTTGAAGGAAACTACATGGCGCAGGAGCCGTTCTGTGCTTATATCCCTGAGGAAGCGACAAGCTAAAAGTAAACGATATTTTTTACAGGATCAAACATGATCAACATTAGCAAACTATATTGTGACGAAGTGACACCCGGTGACTGGATACGCTATGGCAAAGAAGGCTCCGGCGAAAGAGAAGGCGAGATGGTACCGAAGAAGGCGTCCGAACGAAAACCTATCGTCGTCTGGAACATTACGCGAAACTGCAATCTTAAATGCGTACACTGCTATAACGACAGCGGCGTCGGCAAAAAGTGCAATGACGCAACCACCGAAGAGGCCAAAGCCGTCCTCGATGACCTTGCCGGTTTTGGTATACCTTCCGTTCTTTTCTCCGGCGGCGAACCTTTGATGCGGCATGACCTATTTGAATTGATCAAGTATGCCACGGGCAAAGGCCTTCGTACCGTGATCTCAACGAATGGGACGCTTATCACTCCAGAAGCTGCGACTAAGATAAAAGAATACGGTGTTTCATACGTTGGCATAAGCCTCGACGGTGTCGGTGAGATAAACGATAAGTTCCGCGGTGTGGATGGCGCTTTTGATCGGGCGGTAGAGGGGATAAAGAACTGCCAGGCTGTAGGGCAGAGGATCGGGTTAAGGCTCACTCTAACCAAGCGAAACGTAGCCGACCTCGAAGCGCTCTTTGATTTCTTCGAGAAAAATAATATCGAACGAGCATGTTTCTATCATCTTGTCCCGAGCGGCAGAGGCCAGGGCATCTCCGATGACGATCTTACGCACGCTCAGAGCAGAGAAGCCATTGAAATGATCATGGCTAAAACAAAGGCTTTCAAGGCCGCCGGCAGGAAGACGGATATCCTGACTGTGGACAATCACGTCGATGGTATTTATCTGTACCTTAAGCTTTTGAAGGAGGACCCTGAAAAAGCAAAAGATGTCTGGAAACTGCTCACCTGGAACGGCGGCGGCATGAACAGCAGCGGCGTAGGTATCGGTTGTCTCGATTTTAACGGCAAGGTACATGCTAACCAGTTCTGGGGACATTACGACCTGGGCGATATCCATGAAAAACCATTTAGTGAGATATGGTCGAACAACGACGAACCTCTGCTTAAAGGACTGAGAAATCGCAGAGATTATGTCAAGGGTAGATGCCGCCTGTGTAAGTTCTTCGATGGCTGCGGCGGAAGCCTGCGCGTAAGAGCGGATCTGCATTTCGGCGATACATGGGCACCGGATCCCGGCTGCTATTTGACTGACGAAGAGATCGGTCTTGACAAAGAAAAACAGGCTGAACTGGAAAGATCCGGCGAAGTCTACGAAATGCCCTTATGATCTATTTAGGTGCAAATAATGAGTGTAGAAATGAACTTGCTCATTTCGGAGTATACTAAACCTCCGAGATTCCTGCGGAATGTCTTTGTAAGCCAGCTTAAATGGATAATCCGACTGAGATGGTATGCTGTTGCAGGTATCGCCGCGTCAGGTTTGATCTGCACGAGTTCCATGCTTTTTCCGGTACTTGAAAGTGCCCTGCCGATCTATATATGCGCCGCAATCCTGTTTGGTTGCAATGTCTTATACCATTTCACCGTCAAAAAGTTAAATCCCGATGCAGGTACCAAAGAGCTCATCATGGGAATGGTTCAGGTAGAGATCGACCTTGTCATTTTAACGGCACTGTTGCATTTTTCCGGCGGCATCACGAATCCTTTCGAACTGTTTTATGTCTTCCATGTTATCATTGCGACAATAATACTGCCGCGGACATTGGCGTTCAGTGTCGGCATATCGGCGATAGTCATGTTCGGACTCATGTCCGTCGGAGAAATGAACGAATGGCCATGGCTCCATCACCATCCCTTGATATTATCTTCCAGTGTTGCTGTCTGGGAAAACCCCGTATATGTGATGGGTGCCTTTATTGCTTTTTCAGCAACTGTCGTTTTAACCCAGCACCTTACCAGAACCGTTATTGCCAGAATGACAGCCAAGGAGCTTGAGGCCGCCAGAAACCATGATGTCCTTGCTGCTATAATCAAGAGCATGGCAGAAGGACTGATATTTGTAACGAATAAGGGCAAGATTGCACTTTGTAATCCCGAAGCCAGACTCTGGATCAAAGCCGACTCGGCAAACAAAGAAACTATACGCCTTGATGATTTTCCAGAGGAGCTTGTCCGGCATGTAACCGCCCTTCTGGCAGAGAACGCCTCTGAGGACACAAAGATAAAGTTCAACGTAACCGGCTCTGAGGAGGCTTATATTGAAGGAAGAAGCTGTTCGGTCGAAAGCATAGACGGAACAAGACTCGGATACGTCATCGTCGGTCAGGATCTTACCGAGCACCAGAAGCTCGAGAAGGAACTGATGGAACAATCTGAAGAAACATCCTTGATAAATGAAATGCTCAAGAAATCACGAATCGAAATGGCTCAACGCGAGAAGATGGTTGCTATAGGTCAAATGGCTTCGGGCATAGCACATGAGATCGGCAATCCTCTTGCCAGCCTTTCCTCTGTAGTTCAGTATCTCAAAAGAAAGATAACCGATGAGAAACTCAATTCGCAACTCGACCTGATAGGCAAGCAGGTCCGGCGGATCTCGGATATACTAAAACGTATGCTCGGTTTGGCCAGGCCGGCGACGAGCGAGTACAAGTGGTCCGACATCAATATGCTAATAGAAGGAACGCTTTCACTGGTAAAATTTGACAGACGTTCTCAAAATGTCGAGATCAAAAGTGTACCCAACACGGATTTGCCGGTGGTATGGCTTAATCCGGGCAATTTCGAACAAGTACTGCTGAATATTACCGTAAATGCTCTCGATGCCATACTCGCTAAAGGTGACTGTGACGGCCAGAACTATATCGAAGTTACAAGTCAGTTCAACGACGGTATGATTGAGATCAAAATAACCGATACCGGTATCGGGATGGAACCGCAGGTTTGTCAACGTGCCTTTGACTCGTTTTTTACCACCAAGGAAATCGGTAAAGGTACTGGATTGGGATTGTATATTAGTTATAATCTGGTAAATGAGATCGACGGGACGATCAGCCTTGATTCTGAGATAGGCAAGGGAACAACCGTTACGATCAGAATACCCAAAAGGGCCAAAAAACACCTTATTAATGACGATGGAATGACAAATGAAAACCAGAATACTCATAGCAGATGACGAGGCCACTTTTCGTGAAACATTGAGCATGTTTCTTCGCGAAGAGGGCATGGATGTGACCGATGTGTGTGACGGTATTGCCGCGATCGATGCCTTCAACGAAAACACTTTTGACATTGCCATCCTGGATATTGAGATGCCAGGCGCAAACGGCATAAAGGTTCTGCGCCATATCGTTAAAAACAGTCCCAACACACGCGTCATCATTATCACCGCCTTTGGAACCGTAGAAATGGCTGTCGAAGCCATAAAACTCGGTGCAAGCGATTATGTCATGAAGCCGGTCATGTTCGACGACGTTCTGATAAAGATCAAACAGCAAGCCCGGTACCTAAAGCTAAGCGAAGAGAACATCGAACTTAAACAGGAGTTGGCCAGCAATTACGGGATCGAACAGATCATAGGTTCGTCGCCTCCGATCCAGGAGGTCTTTGCGACCATACGAAAAATAGCACAGATCAAAAGCAATGTTCTCATAACGGGCCAAAGCGGCACTGGAAAGGAACTCGTCGCCCATGCGATACACACCTTGGGCCCTACGAGTTCAAAACGTTTTATCGCAGTAAATGCCAGCGCGATACCGGAAACTCTTCTGGAAAGCGAACTCTTCGGCCATAAGAAGGGAAGCTTTACCTCGGCGATCGAAAACAAGAAGGGCCTTTTTGAGACGGCAAGCGGCGGCACGCTGTTCCTTGACGAGATCGGTTATATGCCCACGAGTTGCCAGGTCAAACTTCTCCGTGCGGTCGAAGAGAAAGAGATAGTCCCGGTAGGCTCTACAGAGCCGGTCAGTATAGATATTCGCCTGATCACTGCAACAAATAAAGATCTTCTCAATGAGATCAAACTCGGCAGGTTCAGGGAGGACCTCTACTACAGGATCAATGTAGTTGGCATTCACATGCCGCCATTGTGCGAAAGAAAGAGTGACATCCCCGAACTCGTACATCATTTCATAAAAAAATATAACTCACAGATGGGAAAGAACTGCGTTGGGATTGATGACGAAGCCATGGACACGCTCATAGCCTATGAGTGGAAGGGCAATATCCGCGAACTTCAAAACGTGATAGAAAGAGCGATCATTTTTGCCGAAGGTGATGTGATCGAGGTTTCGGATGTCGGATTGATGGGGGCGGCCTCTTTAAAACTCAGCGGCAGCACCGATAATTTCAGTTCTGCCATGAAAGTATATGAAAGAGAGCATATAACAAGAACTCTCAACAAGCATAAAGGCAACAAAGCCGATGCCGCGAAGGGTTTGGGGATAGGTTTGTCCAGCCTTTACAGAAAAATAGACGAATTGGGCATAAAGGCCGCTAAGAACACTGACAGTTGACCGCTGCGGGGGCGTAAGATCAAACTGACACTTTCACACCGCCGGAGAATAAATGGAACCGGGCCAATATCCGGTTCGTAGTTTGATATGGATAGGCTCTGGAGAATGACCCATTGGGCCAAAGTAGTCTCTTTTGACCTGCACCGTTTGGGGCCGCCATGATGGCCCATAGAGGCGGGCAGGCAAGAGTTAGGCTGGGCTATGATATTAAAGGAAAGAGCCTCTCGCAAAGGGGCGGACGCGGGTTCGCCCCATGTTCTTTTGGGGTTTCTGAAAGATTAGGGGGTGTCAAAATGAGTGCTTTACATACCGCCAGCGGCGAGGGAGCCCATTTGTGTTCGCTCAACGCCGAAGAATTGGGAAAGGAAACGCGTCAGATCTTCCGTGACAAGTTTTTCTGGATCGTTGCTGTGATACTGGTTACGGCTGCGGCTGCGACAATTGCGTGGTACATACAAACAGTCGGTTGACAGGCATGTCCTATATGCGTATAATGCGGCAAATCGTGTCTATAGCCGTGTAAACGCATTTTAGGAGTGTGTCTGTGAAGAAGAACAAGATTACAGTCGTCGGAGCCGGAAACGTAGGCGCAACAACCGCCCATATCGCCGCGATCAGAGATTTAGGCGACATCGTTCTGATCGACATCGTAGATGGCTTCGCCCAGGGTAAGGCTCTGGACATCGCCCAGAGTGGCGGCGTATATCCGTTTTCCGGTAAAGTCACCGGAACATGCGACTGGTCCGAAACCGCTGACAGCGACATCGTCATAATCACCAGTGGCTTGCCGCGTAAGCCGGGCATGAGCAGGGACGACCTGCTAATTAAAAATGTTGAGATCGTCAAATCCGTCAGCAAAAGCATAGCCGAACACTCCCCCGACGCGTTTGTTATTGTCGTGTGTAATCCCCTCGACGCGATGGTTTATGTCGCCGGCGAAGTTACCGGCTTTGCGAAAAATAAAGTTATGGGGATGGCAGGCGCGCTGGACTCTGCCAGATTCGCCAATCTTATCGCTTGTCAACTTGACGCAGCTATCGGCGACGTTCAGGGAGTACTCATGGGCGGTCACGGCGATAGCATGGTACCGCTTCCGCGGTTTACATCCGTTGGCGGTGTCCCCCTGCCGCAACTTATGCAAGCCGAAAGGATCGACGAGCTTATTGGCCGAACGCGTAAAGGCGGGATCGAGATCGTAAATCTTCTTGGGTTTAGCGCATATTACGCTCCCGCTGCCGGAGCCTGTAAAATGGCTGAGAGTATTTTGAGGGATGGTAAATGCTTTATGAGTTGCTGTGCGTATTGCGATAGCGAGTATAGCGTCGGCGGAGCGTTCGTAGGCGTCCCTGTTGTCCTCGGTGCAGGGGGAGTAGAAAGGATCGTCGAACTCGATCTCAACGAACAGGAAAAACAGGCTCTGCAAAAATCCGTTGAGCATGTTAAAGCACTGGTTGAAAAAGTTAAGCAAATGCTATAACTTATACTTTAACTAAAGCTTGCCTGTAGTGAGCGAAGTCGAAGGGGCATGCTTTTGGCAGGAATCCATACTCTACTCTTTACCGTTCTACTATCTCTGGCCATAGACCTACACCCACTCCTTTTAATTATGTACAGACGGCACTACATGGTTATCTCCAATATACTTAATAACTTCTCTATCAGTTGTTATAAGTGGTGCCTCAAGTGCCATTGCAGAAGCCAGAATTAATCGATCATGAAGGTCATGGTCTTCCAAAGTGCCGCCAATTTGCAAAAGCTTTTCAAGTGTCTCCCGGTCTATCGGCCTTATCTCAATGTTTTGAGACTGCGTTATAGGCTTAAAAACTTCATAAAAAAATCTTCGACAAAACTCTTCCGATATTAACCACTTCTCATATATCTCAATAAACACTACTGTTGGTATGCTCAATCTAATATGCGTTTCACCTGAAAAGAGTGCTTCTCCAATAATTGCCATTACTCCACTTGAAAGGGTTTCTGGACTACTATATTTGCTTGAATGCCGAAATACATTATCAAAAAAAGATATTACTGCATTCGTATCAATAACGTAGAGTTTTCGCATAATCGTACTCACTTAGGCCATTCTGGATTTCTATCAAAGCATCGTCAAGGGTCTGAGTTGTTGACCTTTGATGCTGGATCAAGTAATTGACAAATTGATCTCCACCTTCTTGAATTTCAAAAGCATGAACATCCGTAAGAGCATAGACTTGTTCGATCTTCTTTTCTCCGTGGACGTCCTTATTTATATGGCGTGCAACAAAAATATTGTGACAGACAAGCAAGATGTCCCAGTTTTTAGCACTTTCAATCATTAAAGTCAGATGGTCATCTAAAGTATCTTTCTCGTCTACAAAAGAAGAAAGAAATTTTCTAACCTCCACTGATGTTAAACAATGACATCTCAATCTTTAGCTTCCTTCGCTTTTTTCATCAAATCTGTTGCATCAGGATCCTCAATTGTAGGGTCCTGTTCAGAGCCATCATAAGCTTGTCCTTCAGCTTTATCACGCGCAAACTGCACAAACTGTTTATCAATAATTGTCCGTTCAGATTCATCTGCTGCCTTTTCTAAGAGATCCCAACAAGTACGAAGAATCTTAGCAGCATTATTTTCATTGATTTCAGCAATTAACGAAATTGCATCAGGTCCAAAAGGTACAAGGTCACCAATGTTTGTTTGGTCAATACGGTAGGCATCAAGATATGTTTTGAGCAACAGAGTTACATGTTCGCGTGAAAGTTTCTCAAAAGCAATACAGTGAGAAGATTCAACTTTTGGGGTAATTGGGTATCTATTACCAAGGCCCGACGAACTCCAAGCCTCATTTATAAGTTGCGGCACACCAGCATGAAGTACTAACAGCATATTGTAAAAACCTGTGTGCGCACTTGTATATGGACCGTCAAGAAGAGATGATCGTAACTCTATCGCAAAATCCTTTCGCTGTCGACTACTTTGAAAATCTGGAATTCTTTCAAAATCATCAACCAGAATATATGCGCCATTGAATCCGGCTGCAGAGAACATACGAACCAAATGTGATAATATGAACTCTAAGCGAGGGCTCCCTTTTCGGAGTGTCTTATAGTGGATAGAGAGATTTTTCGTAGTTATGAATTCTCTGATGAGGAAACTACGACCCGCCATGAGAGGAAAATCGTTTGGCAAAGACTGTAAATATGAATTTTTTTGAATTTCTTTTATAAGACTTAGGGTGTCTACGCCTTGCTTTTGAAGCCAGTTCTCCGAGTTAAATTTTTCCACCAGATCATTTTCATCTTCTACAAGACTAAGAAAGTCTTTGTCTGGATATAATTCAGTGGCGGTTGACAAGCGTAGGCTTGCTAAAGAGATATCGATTATGCCTGAATTTACCATTGAGTCAAAAATTAAATCAACAAAACTAGGGAAAGTTTTTGTCCTTCCGCCTGGTTCGGGTACCACATAAATCGCAAAACATTTGTTGAGCTCATCGGAGATATCCAAGCAATAGTTTTTATTAATACGCTGGGCAAGATTAACAAGAAACGCAGATTTTCCATTTCCTCGGCCTATATATGATGTATCGCATATATAGCCTAACCGAAGACGATTCTTATCAGACTGCGCTTTTTTGAGAAAGGCATTTGTTATCAAGTTCAACTCTTTGGTGCGAATTTCGGTTTCATAAATTCCTCCATTGATACGCCGATCCGTTGAATCCTTATTAACCGGCTCTGTTGGAAATGGATTCTCAGTTAAACTGAAGCGTTTGTACCGACCATCATTATCTGCTGGCAGCGAATCCTTTGGCCTCTTCAATAAATTACTCATTGTTTTTGTCTCCTTTTGTTACGTCAATTGCAATGATATTCCTGTAGCTTCCATCCACCATCACAGGCTCCTGCTTTAAATACATTGCATTCGTTTCTTCCGGCAATCGATCTACCTCTAGCGAAATACTGATTCGTAATTCTCCTTGTAGATTCAAACGGTACACTTCATCAAGCAGTTTCTCAAAAGTCTGTGCAGATATTTTTAGTGCATAGCAGACGGTTTCTCGTAATACCGCCAAATTAATAAAGTAGTTTTGATTCAACCTGCGTATAGTAAAATACTTCTTAACCAACTCATCCACAAACTCATCCCTGAATCTCTCGATATCGGGGTCATGAACAAATAAATTCTTGTTATCTGCATATTTATAGATAAGTTTAAAATCCTCAGATGCGGTCTGAGTCATAACAACTGCCGTAGGGTAAACAATCTTTCCGTTGGTAAATGGATAGGATTCGGTTGCATTAATCACACCAACCTGTTTGGCTCGATATACCCACAAATCGAATGTAGACATCGTATATTGGCACTCATAAAGCTCTTTCAGAAAATGAGTGATCCAAAAATCTCGAATCCTCTTCGTGATCTTATTATAATCATCAGGGCAAAAAACATCACTCTCATTTTGTGGGAGAAGACCATCCGAAATCAACTTCGTAACAATTTCGTGGTTTTTCGCTGATAATTGAACGTGTTTGTTTAAGTGTAGCTCAATGTCATTCTCAAGTCTTTTGACAAGTTCTTTGCAATAAGTACATATATCAGAAGTAGTTCGAATTTTTTTTCTTTGAAAACCTAGCTCCCGAGGCGAGTAATGCGGAAAGATAAGCACGCCAGATCTCTCTGGGCTAGTTCGATAAAAATACTCGATTAAATTGCGAAAAGCTCCGTAATGATCCTCCATGAGTTTTGCCAGTGCTTGAACAAAAGATGAGAACCCTTCTTCGTCATGTATTTGAAGAAAATCTCTGCCGAGATAGTTTAATCGAAGATTGTCTTCGTTGTCTTCTGTTACTAGTTCGTACTCTTTGCTTTCTTCAACAACTTGACAAAAGGTATAGTTGTAACGCTGTAGTTGTTTCTGTGTTAGATTTTCACCATCGTCTGTAAGTCGTTTGTACTTAGATTCTCCAAGACGATGTTTCTGTTTTAGTACCTTGAAAGAACTGAATACATCCTTTCGTTGCGAATGTTTCTCAATGCTACGAAGTAAGATATAAAAATAGTCTAAGAAGTAAAACTTTTTGACCGATTGTAGGGGTTTCGTACTTCTCATCTAGTTTTTCCATTTCAACTGGTAGAGAATTCAGGAGCCGGACACTTTTCTGGCTTCTCCACCATCTACTAACAAAATTCATCCCCCATTTTTTACATTACAGAACCGATTTAGTCAACCATATTCTTCAAAATCTATGAAAACAGCAAAATCAGCGTTTAAATACCCTTTTCTTCGTGCCCATTAGTGCTGAAAGTCCGCCGAAGGAAGATTAATTCGTGGTTCCAAAAAAAACTTAAAAAACCCTTGACACATAACACCATGAGAAGTATAATATTTATCTAACATTAAAGATAACAGTATTACTAAACGGAGAAAAAAATGGCTTCCGAAAAACAGATCAACGCAAATCGTCAAAACGCCCAAAGATCCACAGGCCCTCAAACCCCCGAAGGCAAAGCTGCCGTCTCACAAAACTCTTTCAAACACGGCATCTATGCTGCCCAGGGCCTCTTTCCCGGTGAATCCCAAGCAGAATTCGACCTGCACCGCGACCAGATATTTGCCGAATACAAACCCGTCGGCCCCACAGAAAAACACCTCACCAAACGCATAGTGCGCCTCACCTGGCGTCTGGAACACTCCGACCGTACCCAGATTGCAGCCGTAAACTCGCTCCACTATTCCCACAGAAACAAATCTGTCATTAAGCTTCCCGGCATCCTGAAACCCAAAATAATCGACTCCCAGCCACCGCCCGACCTCGAACTCGGCGATATAACC
>SDBV01001464.1_pt1 | contig 35630 bp, 28 predicted proteins | sample 2277081 | NCBI WGS metagenome assembly SDBV01 (sample SAMN10402039, study PRJNA504765) | marine sediment metagenome | isolation source: marine sediment core GS10_PC15, 223 cmbsf | place: Arctic Ocean: Southern Knipovich Ridge | collected 2010 | reverse complement strand
GGGATCCATTGCCAGGGCAGGGTGGTTGTGTTCCTCTAGCCAAGCAACAAGCTCTTCTGGGGTGGTTACATTGCGTTCGTCAGCAATCCGATCAATCAGATCGGGGTCGCCTTCCCGTTCGGCGACGGCTTTTAATTCATCTGCCATCGTTTCTTTGAGGATGCTGCTCATCCAAACAACCCGTTTAAAGCCTCCATCGGAGGAAACAAACTTAGGGCTAATGAGATAGTACTTCCCTACGCCCATTACCCCAGGAGTTTGGATGCCACCACCGGCCATTCCTGCTAATGTGCTGAATGTCATCCCGGAGGGTGTCATGCTTGCGTCTTCTCGGTTTACGACCATTACGCCGTTTGCTTCTGGAATAAGCATTACAATACATTCGAAACAGCCGCAAGCTGTCATGGGGTTTTCCATAATGGAGTACATCGCTACTTCTTTGACAACCCCATGGGAACCATAATCAGCATATTCATTCGTCCCTTCCCAATATCCCTTTTCTATATCAATGGGTTTTCCTAATTTGATAGGTTGATTGGGGCCAGTTGGATTGATACTAAAGGAAGCTTTGCAGTCTAGCCAGTTGTATGCACCGCATAACCCAAGACGTTCTGGGCTGATCACACATACATGGTCAGGTGCGAATGATTGGCACAATGTGCAAGAATAAAATTCGTCCACTGCTGTGTCTGTTAGGTCTTCAAGACGTTTGTTACGAAAATCATAGGCTGTTCTAGCTTTATCCAACCATTCTTTGATTTGTTCTGGATCAGTGTAAATCGTCACTTGCACTTTGTCGACAATTGCGCCAAAGTCAGAGTGTAATCGTGCATGAAGGATTTCTCCAAAGTGCTCAAGGTTTAAGCCTTTTTCTACAGCTGTATTGGACACTCGAATCCAAGTGATATCTCGTTGTCCGATGTGTTGAACGCCTGAAGCGCCATTAATGAAGTAGTGGATTTGTCGTTCTAAGACTGGTTCAAAATCTTCTTGCATCTGACGACCAGCAACTTCTACAACGATCCCTAAGTCCATAAAGCCTTGCTCTTCAACATCCTCAAAGCCAGGGCCTACTACTTCAATCTTTCCATCGGTTACTTTGTCTAAATCAGTCATGAATAAATATTCGAAAGCTCTAGATTTCTTTCCCCCAAACTCTACTCGCATGTCTGCTCTGCGCACTACTTCGCCTTCAAAGGCGGAACCATAGGGAACCGGAACAGGCACATCTGCGATCTGGATTTTAACACCCCGAATTTCAATACATTTTTGAACAAGTCTTTCAGCACGTTCAAGGTCATCCGCTCCTTCGATTTCGTTGAAGGGCATGCTAACAACGTGTTCATATGTAGTTACGCCAGTGGGTAAAATTTCTGGAATAACTGTGTCAGCGATAACTGGGAACCCGAAATTGATCGCGCCTGCAGCTGCTGCATATTTGAGATCGTCCACTTCTCCAAGGGCCAGCACAAAAGCGAAAACGCGTTCTCGATTGTAAAGCAAAATTTCACGAGCTTGCCCAGGTTTTAGGCCCCCAAAGGTCAATGCAGAACGGGCGGCAAAACCCAGTGCATAGATAGCGCTTATTGTATCTGTCCCGAAGGGGACTGTATAAGTGTTATAGCCAAGCTCAACGCCTTCTTCATTAAGCTGATCAATTATGCTTCGCCCGTTCACGTTTCCGCACAAGAAAGTGAGGATGTTCCGCCGTTGAAGCTCCCGGACTATTTTTACAGCAACTTCATTTGATTTTGCAGCACCCACTATTGCTGCAAAACCAGGCATCCTCCCATCAACGAGTTGGATCCCCCATGTACGCAGTTGAATATCGTCAATTGGTCCGTTTAGATGCCCGCTGCTCTCATTCTCACCAGAGCCATTCTCGGGACTCGTGAAAGAAGTTCCTCCGGACAATGTGAACCCAGGCATTGGTTCGGGTTGTAAATTGTAAACAAACCGAATTGCTTCAATCGTTTCTGCTGCAAACAAAGTAGCCATCCCACCATCCAAGGTTTCTCCGAGATAGGGAGTCCAGTGGCTGTCTGCTGGAATTGGATGTAATAGCTCGCGAGCGTGTTTCATTACCTCAGACAATTGACCTAAATTTTCAACTGGGATTTCTGTCATACTATAGATCAAGGGTAGGTAGTAGGCAGTATTTGGGAAGGCAATTGGATGGTCAGGTCCTTTATCCTCTAAAGCCTTCTTTAGCATAGCTTCAGCCTCTGTAACCAAAGCGTTTGCGCCTCTAATGGCGCGAGTGGCAATATATTTTGACATTTGTTTTACCTTCCTCTATTTCGTTTCACCATAAAGCGCAACTTGGCGCTCTTCAATTGGAAGCGCTTCTAAAGCCAACATCCGCTCATCTCCAGTGTTTCCAAATTTAGATGCATCATATTCTGGAAGACCTAGTTCGGCGCGCTTCTTATCAATATGTTCAAGTGTTTTCTTGATGATTTCGTCAGGATCGGGGACGAACTCAAGTTTTCCACCATAAAGTTCTTCCCAACCATCGATGAGGTAATTCGCAACGACATCGCTATCAGATACTTTATCTGGCATCCCACTGATCGGTGATGTGCCTCCAAAGATGACATAAACCCCTGAAGCAACACAATAGGCAGCAATGGCAAGGGCTTTTTCGCTCATCCATTCAGGCGCTAGGCCAATCGCGGGAATTTGGTCGATATCATCTCCCAAACCGCCTTCCTCGACCATTTGAGTAAGAACCGTTAGGATGCGGGTGTTGTCAACGCATGATCCCATATGAAGCACAGGCGGAATTCCGATTGTTTCGCAAATATCTCTCAACCCAGGACCAACTTGGTCCAATCCTGCTTCGCCAAGAAGAAGCCCTTGTTTAGCGGCCGCGATGGCGCCGCATCCAGTCTCAACTACCAATACATCTTGTTTTAAGAGTTCTTTGGTGATCTTGACATGCCAGAAGTCTTGTTGGCTGCGGGGGTTATTGCATCCGACTATTGCAGCAACGCCACGGATACGCCCAGACATGATTGCGTCGTTGAGGGGACGGAAAGAGCTTCTGTAGGTGCCACCTAGCATATAGTTTATATATTCATGGGAGAACCCCGGAACCAGCGTTTCTCGATCCTCGGGGATTTGGATTTCCCCTCGGTTCTTGAAATTATCTATTGCTTCCTTGAGAACTTCTTTTGCTACAGTTAACGCTTTATGTTCATCAAATTCGATGTGGGTAGCTCCTTTAATTTTTACTTTTGGGGATGTTGTAATAATTTTTGTGTGGAAGTTTTCGGATAAACTAACAAGGGCTTGCATAATGCATTGTACGTCAACGACCATAGCTTCTACCGCGCCTGTCATTATCGAAAGTTCCTGGTGCAGGAAGTTTCCAGCCGCAGGGATACCTTGACGCATTAAGATTTCGTTGGCTGTGCAGCAAATCCCAGCTAAGTTCACGCCTTTGGCGCCAGCTTTCTTTGCATACTCGATGATCTCAGGATCTTGGGAAGCTGCTACGATCATTTCACTCAAAGTGGGTTCATGACCGTGGACAACTACGTTAACCATGTCTTTTTTTAGAACACCCAAGTTTGCTTCCCCAAGGAGAGGAGAAGGTGTACCAAAGAGAATGTCTGAAATGTCCGTAGCGATCATGCTGCCACCCCAACCATCGGCCATTGAAGTTCTAATGGCGTGTTGAAGGAGGTGTTCTGCATCTTGGTCATCACCCATATGCGTACGGTGTAAAGCTTCAACAATCTCTCGGTCTAACCCACGAGGAATTACACCCAACTTTTCCCACAATTTCTGGCGTTTCTCAGGGGCACGTTTATAAATGTCCACTGTGCCTCTTTGCTGTCCGAAATACGAAATATACAGGTCAGCTAGCTCTTCCGCTATTTCTTCAGGCGATCGCCCTTCAGTTTCTATCCCAGTCTTTTCAGCGACAGTTCGGAGTTTGGCCAAGTCGCGGATCATGTACCCGTCGGCTTCTCCATTTGCCACTGCTTTTAGTGTGAAGGCCATGTCGCGCCCGTGATCAGAGTGTGCCGCGGAGCCAGCCGCAATTGCTCGGACCAGGTTACGTGCTTGGATCGTGTCTATTGTTGCTCCACAAACACCCACAGATCCATCTTTAGTCAATCGGCAGGGACCCATCCCGCAAATCTTGCAGCACATCCCTTGAGCCCCGATGTTACAGGGTGCCATGTCGTCAGCGCGTTTGAAGGCAGTGCTTAGTTCAAGTTTATCCGCGCGAGCGAGCATTTCTTGTGCTGCGGGATCAATGGTTGCTTCTTCAGGAGTTCTTTGCTTTTTTGCCATCGTTTAATCCTCCATGCTCGGGAGTACTCCCATTCCAGGGCACGGCCATAGCGCTTTTCTCGAAGAACTGGTTTCCCGAGCAAAGCTAATATCTTTGAGTTGTTTAAAAGAGGCCGTGTGTCTAAATCCTTTACTATCCCTATTTTTTATTTCTGCCTTGCCAGTTTCTTTGGCGATAGGCAGATCCCCGGAGTAGCCAGCTTCTTCTAATTTCGCCATGATTTCCTTTTCAGGGGTTTGCTTCTTGTCGAAGCTAATCTGAACCTGGTGGAAAGCGCTGCTGGCATACACATCATCCACTCCGGGAAGTTTGAGCAATATTCCCCGCACCTCGGTAACGTGGTGATCTCCGTACATTGTTGGTAGATCTACTATTAGTTTTTCCATGTAATCCTTTCGCAATTATTGTATCAACTAATAAATGTTTCAACCTGTTAAACAGGTAAGGTTAACAAATAATGGAAAATTCTATAACGGGTTAATATTTATCAAAATCTATCTAGAATTTTCCCTCTACATACAATAATGTATGTTTTATTATTTACCCTCAATAACCCTGAATTTAACGAGGGTAATATAGTCTGTGCGGTATTATGTTTCCTCACAGCATTTAGGGAATAGTTATTTGAGTCCATTTTATGCTCTAAATATCGCTGATTATACCAAAATCAGCAAGTGACAGTTGTCCCGCCTGATTAGGTATATCTGTCATTTATTATCTGAATTGTAAGAAACTTAAAATTTGGATAAGAAAACTTGATTTTTGAAGAAAAGAAACGAGAGTTTGATACTGCACGATGTGAGGGTCTAGTAATTTTATTGGACCACAACACAAGGATAATTGAGGATAAAGTATACTGCAAACGGTGAGAGGTTGCAATGTTTTAATTTCATGATAATTTCCCAGGTTGTGTTTGACTCACATTTAATTGTAACTGAAGAATACCTTTACCCTATAATTAACCCCGTGTACCCAAGTTCTAATTCCCGCCAAGTTTTACCTACTCATGTTATAATTTTTCAATCATTTTACAACTAATTCTTTTGAGGAGAATGCCGAATGACAATTAAAACAACCGAATTCAAACGCTGCTATTTGGTAAAAATGGAAGGGCGTCTAGATAGTAACACCAGCGATGGTTTGCATGAAACCTTCAAATCTTTGAATGATAAAAAACGTTACAAATTGGTTTTTGACATGGAGGATGTTGATTTCATGTCCAGTAAAGGCTGGTGGGTGTTGATCGAAACTCAAAAAGTTTGTAAAAGATACAATCGTGGTGAACTTGTGCTTGCTAATGTTCAAAAGAGAATTTTATCTTCCCTCGATTTAGTTGGAATGAGCCATTACTTTAAAGTTTTCGATGATGTTGTCACAGCTGTTGGACAGTTTTAGTTTGATAATTTTATGTCTTCAAAGAAGTTCCCTGGAAAATTTTCCAGCCTAGAAAAGATCAGCAAATATGTTGCCAGTAAAGCCGAAGCTGCCGGGCTAGGTGAGAAGGATATCTATTCTGTACAATTAGCTGTTGATGAAGCTTGCACAAACATCATTGAACACGCCTATGGTGGGGAAGGGAACGGGGAAATTGAATGTGGTTGTGAAATTGTTGAAGATGGAATAGAAATTACGCTAAAGGATGAGGGAGAATCATTTGATCCTGATTCTTTACCAGAACTTGAAGTCGGTGTGCCTATCGAACAATTGAAAGCGAGAGGAGCTGGCGTTTTTCTAATCCGGAAGTTAATGGATGAGGTTTTGTATGAGTTTATTGGTGGTCAAGGTACTGTGCTTAAGATGAAGAAAAAGAAAAGCGGGTAATCACCCGCTTTTCTTATCTTTAACTGGCAATTCTGTTTGTTCTTTTTCCAAAATCAATAATGTGATGTCATCAAATTGGGGAGCCTCAGCAACAAAGCTCTTTACTCTTTCGAGGAGAGAATTTTGTAATTCAAAAGCTGAAGCGTGTTTATTTTCCTGTATTATTTCAATAAGTTTTTCATCGCTGAAGAAGTCACCATGTTCATTTTGGGCTTCAGTGATTCCATCAGTGTACAAAATTAATTTATCACCAGGATAAAAATCGATTTTTTTTCTTTCCCATCTGCTATCTTCTTCAATTCCGAGGGGCATCCCAGTTCTTTCAAGGGTATGAAACCTATTATCTGTTTGAGAACTAATTAGAAATGGGGGGTTATGACCTGCATTGCAATAAATTAGAGTGCCTTCATTAGGATCTAACACACCATAAAAACATGTAATGAATAGGTTTGCCCTTGCATCCATTAGAATGCGTTCGTTCGCTTCACTAAAAACCAGATCGGGTCGTGAGTGGTATTCAAATGCGTAAGTACGGAGTAAGGTCCGACAAAGAGCCATGTACAAAGCTGCTCCCAATCCCTTGTCGGCAACATCTGCGATAACGATTCCCAGTCTTTCACGAGATAAAGGGATTAAATCGAAGAAATCTCCGGATAATCCACCAGCAGGTTCAAGTGTAATGGCTAATTGCCAACCTGGTATTTTTGGAAATTTATTAGGTAAGAAACTCGCCTGAATTTGACCAGCTAATTGAAGTTCTTGCCCAACTTTCTGTAATGCCAGCGATTGGGCATATTCCTCAGCCTGATGAATTGCCGATGAGATTTGATCGGCAAGAGAATGCAAAGCAGGAAATAATTTTTTCATTGAAACTAAATTCCATGGTTGAGCAAGTTGGCGAAGTTCTATGTAAATCCCCCCAATTACTTCATTCCGCTCATGCGCCAGAATCGGAGTGCAAATTATTGGGCGATGACTTTCATTTGATTCTTCCCAAGGCAGCTTGTCGTTTGATAAAAGTGATTGCGTCTCTAAATGGTTGCTGACCCAATCCCAAATAATTCCAAAATCCAAATCCCAATTTTCCGGTGATTGGTAAAGGGTTTGTCCAGGTATGATCCAAACAGAAATGTCTGATGGGGGGAACATATTTGGGATGTGATTTTCTAATATTTCTGATAATCGAGAGGCATCAGGTGGAGAATACAATAAAGCGCGTCCAAGAAGTTCTAGTTTTTCAAGCTGGCGAGATTGTTGCCGATTGCTCTCGGCGATGTGACTGAATTGTTGAGCGATGTAAGCAACCATTACAAGGCCAAAAATGAAAAACAAAAAAACAAAGACGCCATTTTGTGAATACAATCCTGACGCAAGAATTGCGAAAGGGTGTGCAATCACTGGGAGTGAAAGAGCAAGCAAGAAAAACGTAACAACAGGCCGTAATTTTAATTCAGTGGATAATTGCCGCTGGGTATATAAAACGTGATAGAAGTAAGGAGCCCAGATAAGAATTAAAATTACAAAATTGGTTAATATCCCAAGAAGTGCATTCAATAATAAATTTTCATTCAAAGCTCCAATTGGGATTTTTCCACCCAATCTTTGATACGTGGATAACCCGATCAAATATGGAAGGGTAAAGCCTGCTAGAGTAAGAGATAATGCCCGATAATTATTCCATTTGGCTGAAGTGCTCTGTAAATTTTTCAAAATGAGAACAAATTGTATAATTTGGATAATAATCATTAACCATAGGGCTGTTGGACCCAATAAAAATGCCGCTGTCCATACAGCCATACTATCGAAGGACCCATTGGCACTCCCATATCTGTCTTCGCGAAATTCAATAATCACAAAGAAATTTAAATATGTAAACAGTAAAATGATCCCAATGAAAAAAATAAATAATGGCCATTCTTCTGCTAATAGGTTAATGCTAGTTTCTTTTATTAACCAACTGAAACCGAAAAGACATAAAAATGACGAATATAGAGTAGTGATAACATCACCCACGCCAACAAGTTGCTGTGGCAGTGGCATCTCTTCTAATCCGGGCCAAAACAATTTTGAAATTTTTAGTAATGTATTAATCATTGGGTATCGAATAAATTTTTTTAGCAAGTCGTGATATTGGTAGACTTTGTAAATAAATTTTACCTGGCCCTTTGAGAATTATTAGCCTAAGGCCATTTCCTTCATATGTAGGTCGAGGAAAACTGCGTATATATTTTATCTCATAATCAACTGTAGAAGCAAAAGAAACAAGACAACTGGGATCCAATTGAATTGCTTCATTAGCTTCCAAATCTTTTTCTATGCTTGTTCCACCTGCATGTAAAATTATTGTGCCATCACCGCTCAAGCCGAATAAATCTAAGTGTTCTTCTCCAATTATTCCGGCAGATAGTTTTTTGGAAATGAGTTTTTCAATTGTGACCTCTTGGGCCGCGCAAAGGAAAGATTCCCCCTGGCATATGATTTGGCCGTTTAGAGAACTGATTTCGAGCACTATTGTCTGACCAGGAAATGGGGCTGCAAAAGTAATTTTTGATTTTTTGATTCCTGTGTTGACGAAGCTTGCGATTAAAAAACGGTCATTAATATTTCCGCCCATCAATAATTCATTCTTAGGAATGGATTTGATCTCAATTTCACTTTCTGAATATATCAACGATCCAATCTTTGCTTTGACTCCTTCCCCGGGGTCAAGCTCAATTTCATGATATGGTAAAGTATCATCGTTTTTTGGTGTAATTATCGCATCAGTCATGAGAACCTCTGAAAAGATAAAATATTGTTCAGACTATTGTAAGATAAATTGTTGGATTTTTCAGAAACTAAGAAAAAAATGACCTGGTAAATCCAGATCATTTTGGCGGTCCCGACGGGATTTGAACCCGCGATCTCCGCCTTGACAGGGCGGCATGTTGAACCAAGCTACACCACGGGACCAGCGTCCAGAGTTTACCATACGCTTTATACAGCGTCAAGAATGTTATCGATATGGTTCATTTTAATCTCTTTGCCTTGCTCAAGAAGCTACACATGGTTATACTAATAAATACTATTTGAGGAACCTATGCAGATTGAAAACCTTCTTGATACTTTACCTAATCATCATACTCCTGCTGACCGTGATTTAATCCGACGGGCGCACAAGATTGCTAAACGTGCGCACCGTGGTCAAAAACGACAGTCTGGAGAACCTTATATTAACCATTGTATGGCGGTTGCAGCCATACTTATTGATCTTCGTGTACCTCCATCTGTTGTGGCGGCCGGTCTGCTTCATGATACAGTTGAAGACACAAAAATTACTTTAGAAAATATTCTTGAAGATTTTGGTGATGAGATCGCAAACCTTGTTGATGGAGTTACAAAGTTGACGCATTTTCCTAGAGTGTCTAGGAGCGAACAACAGGTTAGCAGTAGTGCAAATAAGAAAATAAATCAGAGTGAACCTTCCGAGCGCAAATTGGTGGATACTGATCAAAATGGGATGGGGAAAGAGCGTGGCCGTCGGGTAGATTTGGCTACAGAAACTTTGCGAAAGACATTTTTAGCTATGGGAGAGGATGTCCGAGTTGTAATAATAAAATTAGCAGACAGGCTCCATAACATGCGGACACTAGGATATGTTCAAGAAGATAAACGCTACAGAATTGCCCAACAAACTTTAGATATATTCGCTCCTCTAGCGAGTAGACTTGGAATTTGGCAAATAAAGTGGGAATTAGAAGACCTTGCATTTCGATATTCAGAACCCGAGATATACAAAGATATTGCTGAAAATATTGCAGAAAGGCGTTCTGAGAGAGAACAACAAATGAATGGAATTGTTAATAAACTCCAAGTGATTTTAGAGCAAAATAAAATCATTGCTGATGTGAGTGGTAGACCTAAACATATCTATTCCATTCATCAAAAAATGCTAAGGAAAGATCTTTCTTTTGATTTGATTCGAGATATCCGTGCAGTCAGAATAATCGTTGATGATGTACCAACTTGTTACAGTGTTCTTGGTTTAATTCATACCCATTGGCGCCCTTTACCTGGTGAGTTTGATGATTACATAGCAGCGCCCAAAGATAATTTTTATCAGTCTCTCCATACTTCGATCATTTTTGAAGATGGCAAAACAATCGAGGTTCAGATTCGCACGATGGAAATGGATGAGCATGCCGAGTATGGTATTGCTGCTCATTGGCGTTATAAAGAAGGAGCTCCCCGTGATGAACATTATCAGCGACGTATTACCTGGCTTCGCCAAGTCATGGATTGGATGTCAGATGTAGAGGATGCGAGTGAGTTTGTGGATAGTATGAAGACAGATGTTTTTAGTGATCGTGTTTACGCTTTCACTCCAGCTGGGGATATAATTGATTTACCTGCTGGTTCCACTTCACTCGATTTTGCATACCACGTTCACACAGAGGTTGGACATAGATGCCGCGGAGCCAAAATTAATGGCAAATTGGTTTCTTTGGATTACATATTAAAGACTGGTGATCAAGTTGAGATTTTGACAGCGAAACGGGGAGGACCTAGTCGTGATTGGTTAAATCCAAACCTTAAACTAGTAAAAACTAATAGAGCGCGTTCAAAAATTAGACAGTGGTTTAAAAAACAGGATAAAGAAAAGAATATCGGTTCGGGAAAAGCTATCCTTGAACGTGAGTTGCGCAGATTGAGTATCACTGATATCGACCTTGATAGCTTGGCATTAGAATTCAATTTTCAATCAACTGACGATATGCTTTCGGCTCTCGGTATTGGAGACTTTAGCCTGGGCCGGGTGATAAACCATCTCACCTTGGCAGAAAAGGATGAAGATGATATTAGATCTTATCTAATGCCGGGTGAGGAATTACCCGTTACCTTAGGTGAAGATTCGGTCTCTGTCCTTGGATTAAAAGGATTATTGACAACTATTGCGAGATGTTGTAAACCTGCACCAGGGGATGAAATTGTCGGTTATATAACTCGGGGTCGCGGGGCAACAATTCATCGGACAGATTGCCCCAATGTTCTTCGAGTTCGTGATCGAGAAAGGTTGGCAAAAGTCTCCTGGGGTGAACCTAAGTCAACATATCCTGTAGATATTCGTTTAATAGCGTATGATAGGGATGGGTTGTTGCGGGATGTATCGACTGTAATTTCTGAAGAAGGAATTAACATGCGTCAAGTTAAAATTGACGTAAACAATAGTGAAGCTATATTTGCTTTAACCTTGGATGTCAGTAATATTTCCCAATTGAGTCGTGTACTAACAATATTAGAAAATCTTCCTAATGTGATGGAAGCTAGACGGATCAAACCAGGTTAAATTTAATAAATGGAAAAAATGCTGAAAATTTCGAAAGCCCAGAAATTATTATTCGATATTATTGTATCAGTGGGAACAGAAGAGATTTCTCTAACCGATTCTCCAGGTAGGGTTCTAGCAGAACCAATTAACGCACAATTTGACTCGCCTGTATTCTCAAATTCAGCTATGGATGGTTTTGCTGTAATTGCTAAAGATGTATTTTCAGCGGGCAGAGAAATCCCGATTACGCTCCAAGTTATTGCTGACATCCCTGCGGGTCGAAGTATTGAAACAATATTAGAAATTGGTCAGTCTATGAGGATTATGACAGGCGCACCTTTGCCGCGAGGGGCAGATGCTGTTGTCCCAGTTGAAAACACCGATTCTTATGGGCTCAATGAAACAAACACTACTCTTCCCACCGAAGTAAAGATTTTCGGTAGTGTATTTCCTGGTGCGAATGTTCGGAAAAAGGGGGAGGACTTTAAGATGGGTAATGTGTTATTGTCTAAAGGAAGAATATTAAAACCTCAAGATGTTGGCATCTTGGCGATGATGGGAAAGGTAAATGTTCAGGTTCATCGACGTCCGAGGATTGGTTTAATGTCAACTGGGGATGAATTATTGCCCCCAGAATCCGAATTGCTTCCTGGGAAAATTAGGGAAACAAATTCTCATATGTTGTCCTCTTTGGTTGTGTCGTGTGGGGGAAAAGTGATAAGCATGGGAATTGTGCCTGATGATGAAAAAGAAATATATCAAGCATTAGACGCTCTAGCGGAATCAGGTGTGGATTTAATATTATCATCAGCTGGAGTAAGTGTTGGTGTTTATGATTTTGTAAAGAAAGTGGTTGAAGAGAATGGTCATATTGATTTTTGGCGTGTAAATATGCGACCTGGGAAACCGTTGGCCGTTGGAGCCTTTAAAAATATTCCTTTTGTCGGGTTACCAGGGAATCCCGTTTCCTCTTTTGTAGGATTTGAAGTGTTTCTACGCCCTGCTATTTATAATCTTGCTGGTTCAATAAATTGGCAAAGAAATGTCACTCGTGCAAAATTGCTTGAATCTATTGAATCAGATGGGCGGGAGAGTTACTTGCGAGCAATACTTGAAGTGAGTGATGGGCAATTAAATGCTCGCCTTACCGGACATCAGGGTTCTGGAAATTTGTTCTCTTTAGTCTATGCAAATTGCTTGATAATTGTGCCACCTGGGGTAAAATCATTACAGATTGGAAGTGAGGTTGAAGTTTGGCCTTTTTATTCCTGATTAGATTTTCAATGAATAAGGAAAAGGAAGTATTCTAAATGATGATTATCGAAAGCATTTCAAAAAATACTTTGGAGGACGATAAGTATGTCTTCATCATTACTTCGTAATGTTTCTATAGGAGCTGCTATTGTTGGCTTTCTCGATTCAGTATATTTAACATGGATAAAACTTTCAAACCAGGAAGGTGTTTGCTCTGGGATAGGGGGTTGCGAAAAAGTTAATACAAGTTCTTACTCAGAAATTGCTGGTATCCCAGTCGCATTATTGGGTGCAGGTGCTTACTTAGTAATTTTATTTCTATTCATTGTTGAAAATCGTTCAAAGTTTTGGGAGGAAAACTCCCCATTGTATATTTTTGGAGCATCCTTGATCGGCGTACTTTATTCAGGATATCTAACTTATATTGAGATTGCTATAATTCATGCAATTTGTCCTTATTGTGTCCTTTCCGCGATTACAATATTGATAATATTTATTATTTCAATTTTTCGTCTTAGGCAGGTGCTAACTTAGAAAGGTAGGTAAGGAGGTTGAAATGCCTCGTATTCGTTGTTATTACGATGATTGTGTTTTCTTGGCAAAGAGATTTTGTACCAAGCCTTCTATAGAATTGGACCCTGAAGATGGGTGCTTATCATATTCTGAAGATCCTGGCGATCTAGCTCTCCAAGATTTGGATGATGATGAAATCAATGGGTTTGATGAAAATTGGGAGGATGCAGGCTTCGAAGAAATTGACGGCAAAGATTTTGACAATGAGGATTATTAGATCATTAAATCGAAGTTTCTTCCCCCGCAAAAAACCATTTATTTTTAATGTATGAATCACAAACTCGCTGTATAATGTAAATTAAATGAAATATTTAATAGGAAATCATGAATCAAGAACTTGCAAATTCTCTGCGTGAAGCTTTAAAGTTAATTAAATCTGGGAAAAACAAATCTGCCCGTTCAATCTTAGTTGAAATCTTAAAAACTCATCCTGATAATGAACAGGCTTGGTATATGATGAGTTTTGCGATACCTGTTCTTGAAAAACAGATATATTCGTTGGAACAAGTATTACGGATTAATCCTCAGAATGAGAAGGCACAAACTAGATTAGCAAACCTGAAAGATCAGCCGGAGATCACTCAACAAACTCCAGTTCAACAAATAGAACAGGTAGAGTCACCTCCACCAAAATCCAAAAAACTTGATCCCCAAGAAGATTTGTTAGCCCAGCGATTATTTGGAACAACTGACCAACAGGACGAGGAAGAAGATATTTTGCAATCTGATGTGGAGCAGCCTCCTATATCTGATATAGAGACTGAAGGCGGAAAGAAATCAAAAAAGGAAAAGAAGAAGAGAGAGAGAAAACCTAAAAAACCAAAAACCCCACGTGAACCAAAATCTGGAAATATGCTAAGCCGTATTCCACGAAGGGTACTGATCCTGGTTGTCCTAGTTGTAGTTATTGGTGCTCTCGCATTATCATTTTTACCTGGAACTCAGGGCAACACCGGTGAATCAACCGACCAGATACCAAGCGCTCCTACTGATCCTCCTGTTCAAACACCCACTAAAACCCCCGAACCAACACCAACAAAGGTTGTTGCTGGAGGTTTACCTCCAACCTGGACTCCGGAGCAGCCCACACCAACCCCGGGACCATTTTTTGGTGAACAGTCTATGTATTCCGTGATATCAATTCCAACTCCTTCAGAGGATATATTAGATACTATTTCCACGATTCAAGAAGAGTTGGCTGAACTCCGCGGGTTTGACAATTCAACGCAAGTAGAAATTTTTTTGGTTACCAGTACAATATATCGAAGTTTAATATCTGATTTTTCTAATTTCTCTGGTTATGAGGAAAAAGTGAAGGAACTGGAGTTGATGTTCAGAGCTTTGGGTTTGTCAAATTCCGGAGATTCGCTTTCGGCATTTCCTCAGAACATTTGGGCAGATCCTGATGGATCAGTATTTCTCCCAGATGTGAATTCAGTGATAATCGCAGGATATGATCTTGATAACTACAGAAAGTTTTTGTACGCAAGGGAATATTCACAGGTGATAATTGATTCAAATTACAACCTAGAATCATTTGGGGTCTTCCCAATTTGCACTCAACTAACTCAAGAGTGCGAGGCTACTCTAGCTTTGATAAAAGGAGAATCTTCGTTTGTTGCATATAAATGGTTGGAAACAAATGTTGACCTAGATGATGCATCATCTATTCAGAATTTATCTCCAGAATACCTAAGTATATCTATGCAATCTCCTCCGCCTTTTGTTGAGGAGGAGATACAATTCCCATATGTTGAAGGATTAAACTTCGTGGAGTATCTCTATGATTCTGGTGGTTGGGAGGCGGTTGAGTCTGCCTATGTAAATTTACCTATCACTACCGAACAGATTCTCCATCCTGAAAAATACCTGAATGCAGAGGATGCTATAGAAATTAATGACTTGTCTTTAGCAGATGTACTAGATGCGAATTGGGTTAAAGTAATGGATGGATCTCTTGGGGAATGGAAAACTTATTTAGTTTTGGCTCATGGGGTAAACATTAAAGCTCAAATTTCATCAGAAGTTGCCCTTGAGGCAGCCGCGGGTTGGGGAGGAGATCAAACTCAAATATTTTTCAATGAAGTTGACAATCAATTTGTGGTAAGTTCCCATTGGATTTGGGATACGCTTATTGACAAGGATCAATTCTATATTGCTTTCTCAGAGTTTTTGGATTCGCGATATGGAACAGATGAAGGATTTGAATATGAGGGTTTGTTTTGTTGGCAAAATTCTTCTGGTGTAAGTTGTTTGCAGGAATTTGAAGATAACGTCTTATGGTTATCTGCTCCTGACTTTAATGTCATTGACTCCATTATGAGCTTATATTCTGGTGGAAGTTGACAAATAGAATTACACATAGTACACTTTTCCGGCTTAGTAAAAAAGGCGAGGTAGCTCAATCGGCAGAGCAGTGGACTCATAAGCCATTGGTTGACGGTTCAAGTCCGTCTCTCGCCACTAAGAAAAATTCTTCTACAAATCCTTATAACTTGGTGGTAATTTGGCGGACCATTCAGAAAAAACTGGATAACTTATAGGTTTGGTCCAATTGTTGAAACCATTCAACCATTTGCCCAGGCTTTGGTTGGTGTCACACACACTAGCCCGGGCTGTTTTTTTATTATTTATCATTTGTGGCAGAAATGTTTTTGTGTTTCCTCACATTTTGTAATTATTAGGAAGTGAAAATATTTCCTGATTGTCAGTTAGAATTTGCTGTGATGAATGAAAACACGTAAGAGATGCAGATATGGATAAACTGAAGAAAATTGCTAGATACCCTGGGCGTGGACTGGATACCTCCAGGATAATCGAAGTTTAGATCAATCCATCAAGGGTTTTGCCAAAGGGATTGGGTGCGTATGCACTGGATGAGCGAATGAAAGTTTGTTAATAAAACATTAATGAGATTCCTGTTCTGAATCCCTTGACTTTTTTATTTTATTGTTTATAATTTCAATTGATGAACGTCAGGGTGCCCCCCTCACCTTGGCGTTTATCATTTAAATCGAAATTTCTAAAAAAGAGAGGGGATAATTGTCATTTTATTCTAAGGACGCCTGCCCCCTGTTTTTTTTGTCAACAAGTGGATAATCAAGTGATTGATTCAATATTCGAATGAGAATATAATATTAGCATAAATGGTGTTTCCTTTTTGTGAATGGAGATTATTGTGAATATCAGCTCAGTAATTACAGCTAATTATTTTCGTGCTCACAATTCTAATATCGAATCCGTAGATGGTGGAGTAATAGTAGAACAACCTTTATCTATTTCAATTAATGGAAATATTCTTCTTTCCCTGATGTGTACTCCTGTGGATCTCAAAGAATTAGTCCTAGGGTTTTTGTACAATGAAGGGATTATCAATTCTATTGATGAGATCAAATTGGTTGAACTTCATCCTAATAACCACATGGTTGAAGTGTGGTTGAACAAACCCTTTAAAGAACCAATGGACTGGAGGAAAACTTCCGGATGTGCTGGTGGTATCACAGCTGTAAATTCTGATTCAATATTGTCCCAGGCGCGGAATGGCAGTACACTTTCCATGGGTAAGGTTATTTCTTTGGGGAAAAAATTATTCGATAGCCAGGGGTTGTATCAAAAGGTTCGTGGTGTTCACGCTTCGGCTTTATCCGACGGAAATGAAATACTTATCCTGTGCGAAGATATTGGGAGACATAATACACTTGACAAAATCGCTGGAAAAATGCTGCTGGAAGAAATCCAACCTGATCAGAAGATCCTCCTTACTACTGGAAGGATCAGTTCAGAAATGCTCCAAAAAGCATCCCGAATTGGCTCCTCAGTGTTGATTTCAAGAACTTCTCCGACTTCTTTATCGATTGAACTTGCCGAGAAAGCAGGAGTTACATTGATAGGTTATGCGCGTGGACGTCAATTTATGATTTATACAAACCCACAACGAGTTCAAGAATTCACTAAATGAAATTTTTCAGTGGATAATAGGAGAGAACATGGAAGAAGAACTATTAACGATATTCACAAAATATGAGGGAAAGCGGGAAGAGATCATTCCTATTTTACAACATGTACAGGGTCATTACACGTATTTACCCCCAGAGGCTATGGAGGAGATTGCTAGATTCACTCATGTGCCTGCTAGCAGCGTGTTTGCTATAGCAACATTTTATGCTCAGTTTCGGTTTGAACCACTCGGTCGCAATCATGTTATGGTCTGTCGTGGAACAGCGTGTCATGTTAGGGGCGCTGAGGCTATTCTTGATGAGATCACAGGATCTTTAGGGCTTGAAGGAGAAGGAACGACCGATGATCAGGAATATACATTAGAGACAGTAGCTTGTATCGGGTGCTGTGCTTTAGCTCCTGTGATTACAATAAATGAGGAAGTGCATGGAAATTTAACCAAGAAAAAGGCGAGGAAACTCTTGGAGAAAGAAGGCAATAAGAATGGAAAAGAATAAACAATCGATTCGTATTTGCAGGGGGACTGGTTGTGAATCTTCAAAATCCCCGCAGATTCAGGCGGCGTTAATGGAGGAACTTAAAGATTCTGATGTTGAAGTAAAGTTGACTGGTTGCCATGGGATGTGCCAACAAGGGCCAATCATAGTTGTTGAACCAGATGACATTTTTTATACTAATGCAACGGAAAAAGATGTCCCAAAGATTGTAGAATCTCATATAAAAAATGGGGTAATTGTTGATAAATTAGTTTATAAAGATCCTTCTACCCAGGAAAAAATAAATACATATCACGAAATTCCATTTTACAAAAGACAAAAGCGTTTAGTGCTAAGAAATTGCGGCCAAATTAATCCAGAGGATATTTATGATTCGCTTGCTGCTGGTGGTTATCAGGGTCTAGAAAAAGCATTGAAGATGCCCCCCGCTGAGATTGTGACTGAAGTGAAGTCGTCGGGCTTGCGAGGGCGAGGAGGCGGTGGGTTTTCGACTGGGATGAAATGGCAATTTTGCCAAGATGAAGAGTCAGACATAAAGTATGTGCTTTGTAATGCTGATGAAGGTGATCCCGGAGCATTTATGGACCGGTCTGTCTTGGAAGGTGACCCACACTCGGTTTTAGAAGGCATGATCATAGCAGGTTTTGCGATTGGTGCAAATCAAGGAATTATTTACTGCAGAGCAGAATATCCTTTAGCGATTAAGCGTTTGCAAATCGCTATTCAACAAGCTCGAGAACATGGTTATCTAGGTGAAAATATTCTTGAATCTGATTATGATTTTGAAATTGAGATTTTCCAAGGAGCTGGTGCTTTTGTTTGTGGTGAGGAGACAGCATTAATAATTTCAATTGAAGGTAATCGCGGTATGCCTCGAATTCGACCACCTTATCCAGCTCAATCGGGTTTGCATGGTAAGCCAACACTACTAAATAATGTAAAGACTTATGCGAATATCCCATTGATCATCACGAATGGGTCAGCATGGTTTGCTGAAATTGGTACAGAGTCTAGTAAAGGAACTGCAGTATTTGCACTAACTGGAAAAATTGCAAATAGTGGTTTGATTGAAGTGCCGATGGGGGTAACCCTACGAGAAGTTATTTACGATATTGGCGGCGGTATTCTAGATGGAAAGGAATTCAAGGCTGTTCAAACAGGAGGGCCATCTGGAGGCTGTTTGCCAGACTCATTTTTGGACACCCCAGTGGACTATGATTCCTTAAAAGTTGCAGGCTCAATGATGGGATCAGGTGGGATGGTTGTCTTGGACCAGGACAACTGTATGGTGGAAATGGCTCGATATTTTTTGGATTTTACAAAGAAAGAATCTTGTGGAAAATGTGTGCCATGTAGATTAGGTACGCAACAAATGCTTTCAATATTGGAAGATATCGTTGCGGGTAGAGGCAAGCCTGGAGACATAGAATTGTTAGAAGATTTGTCTTTTGGCATTAAAGCTGGGTCTCTTTGCGGCTTGGGGCAAACGGCTCCAAACCCTGTTTTAACCACATTGCGTTATTTTAGAGATGAATACGAAGCGCATATATTTGATCGCGTGTGTCCATCCAAAAAATGCAAGGAACTGATCTATTATTATATTCATGAGGATTTGTGTGTGGGCTGCCGCTTATGCTTGAAGAATTGTCCAGGGGGAGCGATTTCCGGCGATGTTAAAGTGCCTCATGTGATAGATTTTGATCTATGTACAAAATGCGGTGTATGTTTTGAAGTATGCCCTCCGAAAGTCAGTGCTGTTGAAATTATCCCTGGTTCACCACAATAGAGAGAATACCAATGAAGAAAAAAATTACATTTGAATTAAATGGATTTGAAATTACAGCCAAAGAGGGAATGTCTATTTTAGATGCTGCTACTGAGAATGAAATCTACATTCCTCATCTTTGCCACCACCCAGATTTGGTGCCGACTGGTGTTTGTCGGTTGTGCGGGGTTGATATTGATGGGAGAGGGACGGTTATGTCTTGTCTTACGCAAATTCAAGATGGGATGATTGTTTCCACCGATACTCCAGAAGTGACTCTCCAAAGAGAAATTACCCTTGAACTTCTAATTGCAAATCATCATGGGGATTGTCTTGCCTGTGCGAAAAATGATACTTGTGAACTGCTGAAAATTTCTTCCTACGTAGGTTTAGACCAAGAACGATTAGACAAATTGCGCCACTCTGAACCATTATTACCCGTGGATTCGTCCAATCCTTTCTTTACCTTTGATCCAAATAAATGTGTTCTTTGTGGGATTTGCGTACGAACCTGTGATGAAATTCAGGGAAGACAAGCTATTGATTTTATTAACCGGGGTTACGATACAATCATCGGCGCTTTTGGTAACAAATCCTTTGCCGAGTCCACCTGCGAATCATGTGGGGAGTGCGTGGTACGTTGCCCGGTTGGGGCTCTTTCCATAAAGAATTATAAAGAACCAGCGTATGAGGTAGAGTCTACTTGTTCTTATTGTGGGGTCGGTTGTGGAATTCTACTTGGTGTACAAGGAAATGAGATTGTAAATGTGCGCGGCAACAGAGAAACACCTGCAAACCAAGGTGCCTTATGCGTCAAAGGACGATTTGGCTACAGCTTTGTAGATCACCCTGATAGATTAATAAAACCTAGGGTTCGAGAATATTTGCTGAACGGCGGTAAGCGGAAGAAGAAATCAGATCGCGGCGAGTGGGTTGAAGTGGAATGGGATACTGCCCTTGATATTGTGGCAGAAAAATTTAAAACAATTAAGGAAGAATCTGGTTCAGATGCGATTGGGATTCTTTCTTCTGCCAAATGCACAAATGAAGAAAATTATTTAATGCAAAAATTTGCTCGGCAAGTGATTGGGACTCACAGCGTAGATCACTGCGCTCGTCTTTGACACTCTTCCACTGTCGCCGGTCTGGCGGCTTCCTTCGGTTCGGGTGCAATGACAAACACAATGCAAGATATAGCGGATTTTTCTCAAGCCATATTTATTATCGGCTCTAACACAACTGAACAGCATCCAGTCTTCGGATACAAGATAAGGCAAGCAGTTCTTCAGCGTGGAATAAAACTTGTTGTGGCTGACCCTCGCCGAATTCCGATAACAGATTTTGCAACCCTTCATCTTCGCCATAAACCAGGGACAGATATTGCCTTAGTAAATGGACTAATGCATATCATTCTTGAAAATGAATGGCACAACAAAAAGTTCATTGAAGAACGTTGTGAGGGGTTTGAAGAATATGCTGAAAATCTAAAGAAATATACACCTGATTTCGTTTCCGAAGAGACCGAGGTTCCACAGGAACAACTTCAAGAAGCAGCAGAAATATTAGCGAAAAATTCCCCAATGGCTGTCCTTTGGGCAATGGGGATCACCCAACATACAACTGGCGTTATGAATGTTTTCAGCCTCGCAAGTCTCCAAATGTTATTGGGGAATATGGGAATCAAGGGCGGTGGAACAAACCCCCTTCGTGGACAGAATAATGTCCAAGGCGCTTGCGATTTGGGAGCATTGGTAAATGTATTTCCGGGTTACCAAAAAGTTGTTGATAAAACCAGCCGGGATAAGTTTAATCAAGCCTGGCAGCTTGAGAAGGCGGAGTGGAAAAAGAAGGATGGTATTACACCTTTGTTTGGTGATAAACCAGGTCTGACTGTGACTGAAATGACTAATGAGGCCTTGGATGGAAAAGTACGCAGCCTTTATATTTTGGGTGAAAACCCTTTAATGTCAGATCCTGATACCAACCATGTTCGCAAATGTTTTGAGGCTTGTGAGTTTGTAGTTCTCCAAGAGATTTTTCCATCTGAAACCTCAAAATACGCGGATGTTCTTCTTCCTGGAGTAACGTTTGCAGAAAAAGATGGGACATTCACAAATACTGAACGACGTGTTCAGCTTGTCCGAAAAGCAATAGCCCCAAAAGGAGAAGCGCGACAGGACTGGCAGATCACTGCTGATATTGCCAAAAGAGTTATTGCTCTGGAAGGCAAACAACCATTAGGTCCTCAAGCGGCTTGGGATTATGGATCGCCCTCAGAAATCATGGATGAAATTACTCAGGTTTCACCCATTTATGCTGGAGTGAGCCATAAACGAATTGAAAAGGGAGCTCAATTACATTGGCCGGTTAAGGATAAAAAACATCCTGGGACACCCATTTTACATGTTGGAGAATTCTCTCGAGGAAAAGGGAAATTTCACATGAGTGATCATATTCCTTCTGAGGAATTACCCACAGAGAAATATCCATTTTTCCTGACAACGGGCAGAGTTTTATACCATTGGCATGGCGCCGAGATGACCAGGCGGGTAGAGGGGTTGATGGAACTTTATCCTGAATCTTTAGTCGAAATTAACCCAGAAGATGCTGCTAAGTTGGGAATCGCAGAAAAAAGTAAAGTTCGAGTAGTGTCTCGTCGTGGCGAAATGATCGCCAAAGCAACAGTAACAGATCGGGTTGCTGAAGGAGTTGTGTTTGGCAATTTCCATTTCCCGGATGAACAGAATGTAAACAATCTCACAATATTGGCCCTAGACCCTGTAGCTAAAATTCCTGAATATAAAGTATGTGCAGTTAATGTAGAACCAATTTAGGACAAGTACACATCTAATAGTGGCTCTGGTATCAGAGTCACTATTTTATTTTAAAGATGAAGGTATAATGGCGCAATGACAAATTTCAGTGTAGTGATCCAGGCTGGAGGAAAATCCTCTCGGATGGGGCAGGACAAAGCGCTGTCACCTTTTATGGGCATTACATTGATCGAATTTATCCTTGAGCAGTTAGAAGGATTTGGGGATGAACAAATAATAATTTCAAATAAACCCAAAGATTATAAAAGATTTGACATGCCAGTTTTTCAAGATATTCATCCAGACGTAGGAGCACTCGGGGGAATTTATTCTGGTGTATTTCATGCTTCTTGTGAGCATAGTTTAATTTTAGGCTGTGATATGCCCTTTATCAATCTTGATTTTCTCAAATATATTGTTGGACTTGCCCCTAATTTTGATGCTGTTATCCCAAGGTTAAAAAAGGATGAGTTTACTGAACCATTTCGCGCTATTTACGCAAAAACTTGCCTAGAGCCTATTGAGCAATCGATCAGAGTGGGAAACAGAAAAGTTATTTCGTTTTTCGATAAAATCAATATCCGGTTTGTGGAGTCAAAAGAGATAAAAAAATATGACTCAAAAGGAATTACCTTTTTCAATGTAAACACTCTTGAAGATTTGAAAAAAGCGGAGTTGCTGGCTAAGGAAATAATGTAATCATTCACAATGTGAGGGTTTTTTTGAAATTCTTTTCCGTTTCTCTAGTAAATCCCAAAGTATTAGATATAATCTTCATGTACTTGCTGTTTCCAGAGCACGTGGAGGATTGATCATGAACGATGTTGGAATTGTTTTAGGTTTCTTTCTGTTCGGATATTTACTTGGAGCTTTACCTTTTTCTTTGTGGATTACTAGGTTAGTAAAAGGGGTTGATGTTCGCGATGCTGGATCAGGCCATTCAACGACAACAAATACGATTCGCCAGGCTGGATGGGTAGCCGGAGTGTTTGTATTATTTCTGGATATTGCAAAGGGGTTTATTCCGACTTATCTCGCTCTTGAATATTCACCATATTCTTGGGTTGTTCCAATTACGGCAGCGCTTACAGTTGTTGGGCATAATTGGCCTGTGTTTGCCCAGTTTAGAGGAGGTATGGGGTTGGCGACAGCAGGTGGAGGGATAATTGCTATTTTTCCCTTTGGACTTGCTATCGGTTTAATGGTTTTGTTGCCTTTTACCTTGATACTAAAACATTCTGCCCGAGCAGCGCTGATTTCCAGTTTATTAATAGCTCCAATATTTTATCTCTTCGGGGGACGGGGAATTTTTGTCGGGCTTGCAGCAGCATCAGGATTGGTTTTAGCTGTAAGATTTTCAATTGATTGGAATCGCCAATATAGGGAGATTTGGTTAGATAGAGAATTACCTGAAAGTGATTAACCGATTTACAGATTTGCGATCTCGGTTGGCAGATGAGCAACATTAATTGCCGGATCATCACAGAAGAGCATAGCCCTTTCTATTATGTTGCGTAATTCCCTGATGTTACCTGGCCAATCGTGGGCAATTAATTTTTCGAGGGCTTTGGGAGCAATATCGTGGATATTTAAACCCATTTTCGGGTTAAGTTGCCCAATAAAGAAACCTACTAATTCTGGGATATCTTCTTTTCTTTCTCTTAGGGGGGGGATGTGAAGGTCAACAACTTTTAGCCGATAATAAAGATCTTCCCTAAATTTATTTTCCTCAATTAATTTTTTCAATGGCCGGTTGGATGCAGCTAGGATTTGTACATCGACTTTAATTAGATCATTCCCGCCCATTCTTCTGAAAGCCTGTTCTTCCAAAGCCCGCAATAATTTGGCTTGCATATCCGTTGGCATGGATGATATTTCATCTAGGAAAAGTATTCCGCCATCAGCGGTTTCCATCAATCCGTTTTTGCGTTTTTCGGCACTGGTGAATGAACCAGCTTCATGCCCAAATAACTCTGACTCTAGCATAGTATTTTGGATTGCCGCACAGTTTATTGCAATGAAGGGCTTGTCAGACCGTGAACCCATATTATGGATTGCGGTTGCTAAAATTTCTTTTCCGGTTCCTGTTTCACCCGTGATTAGAACTGAAACAGAGGCCTTTGCGGCTCTTTGAGCTTGGTTGAATAATACTTCCATTAAAGGGCTATTCCCCTGGATGTAATTGTGTTCATCTCGTTGGCTTTGGCGCAAATGGGCCAATTCCCTTCGCATAGAAACAATTTCTCCAGCACGCCTGATCGATTTTTCTAACTCATCCAACTCGATAGGTTTTTGAAAGAAGTCAAAAGCACCATTTTTCATTGTATTCACTGCCATGTCTATATCACCATGGGCAGTAATCATAATTATTGGAGGGCTATTTAGTGTTTGATTAATTTCTTCAAGTAGGGTTGGTCCATAACCATCAGGAAGCATTGCATCTAATAAAACAACATCAGCATTCCCTTTCATTAGATGTGCTTTAGATTCTTTTAACGTTGGGGCTTCTAATGTCGAATATCCCTTATTTTGTAAGAATTTTGAAATATTTAAACGTGCATTTTCTTCATCATCAACAATTAAAACAGTGATACTCATTTATCGCCTCTAGAAATTAATTTATTCAAATAATTATCATTGAGTAACCATGGGAAGTATTATACTGAAAAGGGTACCTCCGGGGAAGCTATTTACTGTAATTTGACCATTATGGGCTGCGATTATCCTTTTTGTAATTGCAAGCCCAAGGCCGGTTCCGTTTTTGCTTGTTGTAAAAAATGGTTCAAATATCCGCTCTCGAATTTCTTCTGGAATACCTGGCCCGGTATCTGAAATATCGAGTTTGAGCATGTTTAACAATCCCGTATCTCTTACAGGCTCAATTCGGATTCCGAGAGTTCCTCCTTGACCATTCATTGCGTTAACAGCATTTTGAATGATATTTGTTAAGACTTGCTCTAATGCCCTCCTATCTCCTTTAACTTTTGTTATGTTATTTGCACATTTGATATGTGGGTGGATATCCTTGCTCGCTAAATTTAATCGCCATCGATCAATCAGGTTTCGAACAAGTCCCTCTATATCCACAGAGTTGAATTTGTATTCTTTTGTTTTAGAAAACGAAAGCACAGATTTCATCAGGTTCGCGAGTCTGTCAGTGTCTTTTTTCAATCTGATGAGATCATTTTGAATCGGATCATCAGTATCGAATGAGGAAGACATAACTTGTAAACCTGTGCTGATGTTGTTGATCGGATTTCGCACTTCATGAGCAAATATCGACATAACTTCGCCTAATAAAGCTTGTTGCTCAAGCTGTTTGTTGCGTAATCTGAATTCTTCATGTTGGCTGAGATCTGAAAGCAATAATCCAATAACCTTGGTATGGGTTTTACTTAAAATTGGAATTGCTTTTATGTTCAATAATAAAGGGTGCCCATCACGTCTGTGTAATTTTAATTCCCCAAGGTCTTGTAGTTCTTGTGTTTCGAGCTGAAGTGAATTGATTAAATGTTTAACAGATTTTTCTCCAACGAGAATTTCTTCAAGCTGTTTATTTTTCACTTCATCGACAGAATAACCAAGGGTTATTGCGGCCGGTTCGTTAATGTCAATAATTACTTGATCTTCTGAAATGAAGATTAATCCATCATTGAGATAATTTTTAATGGTTTGACTGATATTTGATAGGCCTGACAAATTAGAAATTTCTATTTGAAGGGAGTTGAATGAATTGTGATAAGTTTTACTTGTAGAAATTGCTTCCGTCAAGATTTTTAGTAACGGAATAAGCTCCTGTGGAGGTTGGGTAAATTGATCACCTAAGACCATTATTCCTTCTTGGGGAGAGTTTTCTTTCAGCGGAATTGTCGCAATGTAACTTAATTTTCCGGTGATAGCTTTTCTGTGAAGTTCGGAAATTGCTTGGTCTCCGGGACTCCAAATAACCGGAATCCGGAGATGATTCACTTCACTGATGCTTAATTCTTTTGGCAAGAATTCGGTTTTTCCCCAAGAGTGGCTCAGGATTAAGATATTATTATCTAAGGATGGGAGAAATAAAGCAATAAAACTTGCCCGGGTTAGCAATTGCCCGGCCTGTAATAACTGAATTAAAGATGAGTCTAAATCCTTGCTTAGAATGGCTTTGGATAATATTTGAAAACCATGCCACCGTTGATCTCCCAAATCTTCTTCTATGTTTTTTTTATATTGAGCTGATATTTTCCTGAAGCTGAAGCGCGCCCATTTGGTATTTTCACCTAACAGGGAAGATTCTAATTTTACATTGATTTGAATTCCACTATGTTTTGAAAGAGGGGTTATTATAGTTTGGGGATGATATGGGTTCAGATTGGCTAAAAAAGGTTGGTTGAGTTTTGGAAAAATAAGGTTCAGCCCTAGTCCTGAAAGAGTCTTGGATGAATAACCTGTTAATTCTAATGCCCTACCATTTCCAGCAACAATTTTGTTTGTTTCTTTATCTATCAAGAAAGTAGCATCAGGCAATATGTTTAATATCGCTTCTAATTCTTTCGCTCCCTGTGATCGACGGAAAAATCCAGAAAGGTTTATTTGGGTGAGAGAGTTTTTCATGAATTTTTTCGTAAGTGGGCAGGCAGAATACCTTCCATTGAACGATATTTTGCCACTGTGCGACGTGCAATATTGTACCCTTCTTCAATCAAAATTTCAGCGATCCTAGTGTCGCTTAAAGGAGTAGTTTCGTTTTCTATAATCTCTTTCATAACTGTGCGGATATGAAGACTCCTGTCAAAGAATTTTGATATAGGGATGATTTTTCCATTTGGGAGTTGCACTGATTTTCCCGCTACGGCTCTGGAAATCGTTGATTCGTGAACTTCAAGTTCTTCAGAAAGTTTAGCTCTCGTAAGCGGCTTTGAGTGTTTGTCTCCTTTAAGAATGAACTTGCGCTGCTTTTTTGCTAATTTTAGCATTAACTGAACAATTGTGTGGTTTCGTTGTCCTAGGCATTTGACCAACAAATTTGCTTTTTGATAATCGGAATTCCATTGATCATTTTTTTCGGGTGGCGCTTGCCCTAATGCCTTCTGGAAAGCAGGATTGACCCTAAGTGTACCGCTTATTGGCCAAATGATTTCCACAAGCAGTTGAGGTTCCTCGCCATTTCCATAGCAGGAAATATATACATCTGGATTATGGTATCGCACAGGTCCTGATTCAGTGCGGTGGCGAACATCTCCCCAATATGTCCTGGCAGGATAAGGATTAAGATTATTATTAATGAATTTTAAAATAACCTTTACTTTTTTGATTGAGATATTTAAAGATTTTGCTAATGATTTATAATGATGCTTACTCAATTCAGTAAATCCTTCGGATATCGCTTTGAAAACAAGTGGGTCGATTTCTTGGGATTCGTTTAGTATTTTTAATTGAACCAGTAATGCCTCTTGGGGATTCTGCGCTCCAACACCGATCGGATCACATCTATGTAGCTTCGACAAGATTTTATCTACCATGGATATTGAGATATGGTGATATAAAGCGATTTCTACTTTGGGTGTTCGTAATAGTCCGTCTTCATCCAGGTGGGTAAGAATATAAGCTGTAATTGGACGTTCCTCAGGAGTTAATTCTGAACCTATTTGTCCCAAGACATAAGTGGGTAGGTCTTCAATAGTAGGGGAGAAGTCCTCAGGTGTGATCGCATCGGAACCCCTGTATTTTGGTGTATAAGTTTCATGCTGGGAGGATACATATACTATCGGGGAATCGAAATTGGAACTTGAAGAAAACGAACATTGAGGGCATGGTAAATTTCCGTAGATCTTTCGGTTACAGGTCGGACAATGTTGGTCCTCAATTAGCTCAAGAGCAGGGTTGTTTGCCAATTCGCCTTCAAGTTTTTCAAGCAGTTCTTGGTTGTTCATCTCCAGCAATGACATTGTTTGCGCAAGATGAGCTGTTGCTAATGGGCGGTGAGATGGTTTGTGATAAGTTAAATGTGTTTGTTGACTCATAGTATATCCATATTTATTATATATAGTTATTGTGTAAGTTGCAAGAAACGTGCCACTGAATTTTAGCTGTTTGGTACAATTTAGCAATATATTCATTGCACATTAGAGGTATTATGAAAAACCCTGATTTGATAGTTGTTGGTGGTGGACTAGCTGGAAGTGAAGCTGCATGGCAGTCAGCTCAACGAGGATTAAAGGTTAAACTTTATGAGATGCGGCCAAATGTAGAGACTGGAGCACACGTAACGGCGCACCTCGCTGAATTGGTTTGCTCAAATTCATTGGGATCCAACTTGCCTGATCGAGCTTCTGGTTTACTAAAAAGCGAGTTGCGGATGATGGATTCACTTTTATTAGATGTTGCAGTCCAGGAGGCTGTGCCAGCTGGAGGTGCATTAGCTGTTGATCGAGTTCGTTTTGCTAAACATATAACTGATAAAATTAATCAGCATCCAAACATTGAACTTATCCGTGAAGAAATAACGTCAATACCAAATACCCCCACAATAATCGCATCTGGTCCATTAACATCTCCGAGTCTTTCAAACGCCATTGCTGAGCTAAGTGGAACAGAGCATTTATATTTTTATGATGCGATTTCACCGATTGTTAGTTTAGAATCTATTGACATGAAAATTGCCTTTCGGGCTTCGAGGTATGACCGCGGCGATGAGATTGAAGGCGATTATATAAACTGCCCAATGGATAAATCTGAATACCTTCGCTTTGTTGATGCTCTGCGAACTGCTGAGAGAATTGAAGTCAAGGAATTTGAGAAGGAAATTAATTCGGGTGTTAAAGCTGGAGCGCACAAGTATTTTGAGGGGTGTTTGCCTGTTGAGATCATAGCCTCTCGTGGTGAAGATTCGCTTGCATATGGACCAATGAGACCCGTGGGATTGATTGATCCACGAATTGGGAAGAGATCACATGCTGTTGTCCAGCTTCGACAAGACAATTTTGCTGGGTCGTTATTCAATTTAGTTGGATTTCAAACCAATCTTAAATTTCCAGAACAACGACGAATCTTTCGAATGATTCCTGGTCTTGAGAATGCTGATTTTCTCCGGTATGGACAGATGCATAGAAATACATTCATTTTCTCACCTAGACTTCTTCGGCCAACCTTGCAGTTTTATAATCGCGACAATCTTTTTTTTGCTGGACAAATTACTGGAATTGAAGGCTACATTGGTAACATCGCAAGCGGTCTCTTGGCGGGATGGAATGCCGCTCGTTTGTTCAGTGGGAAAAACCCATTGGAATTGCCGCGTGAAACCATGCTAGGTTCTCTTTGCGCATATATCACTAATGCAGAGGAGAGGGATTTCCAGCCAATGAAAGCCAACTTTGGAATTATTCCCCCCCTTACCGATAACATGAAACGAAATAAGCGTCAGAGAGCTGCGGCATACGCCGAAAGATCACTGATGGCATTGAAATCTTTTCTTCAGTAGAGACCGATTGTATTTTCATTAACCAATCACTGCGCATAGCCACTATATGAAAACAAAAAAAACATACCTTCTAATCTCATTAATTATTGGAATATTAATTATAAACTTTCTAAATTACTATGCAGGTAATAAATCTAAATTAACCTCATACCCAATATTTGACAAGGAAAGGGCATATGCGGATGTTGTTTACCAAGTTTCACTTGGTCCAAGGTATCCTGGATCCCAAGCCCATGAACAGACAATCCAATGGATCCATGAGTCCTTAGAAGCAGCTGGATGGGAAGTTGAGATACAAACTATCGTTACTGAAAATATTGAGATTCAAAATATTATTGCGAAATTGGGAAACGGAAAACCAGACGTAATTCTTGGCGCGCATTATGACACAAGGATATTAGCAGATAATGATCCTGAAATACTTAATAGAAGTGAGCCAGTACTCGGGGCAAATGATGGCGCCTCGGGAGTTGCTGTATTATTAGAATTATCTCGCTCGTTACAAAGTGACTCTAAGAAAAATGTTTGGTTGGTTTTCTTTGATTACGAAGATAATGGCGGTATAAATGGCTTGTCTTGGGCGATGGGATCGAAAGCTTTTGTTGATCTATTGGATGATTATCCTAAGGCTGTAATAATTGTGGATATGATTGGGGATAAAAATTTAGATATCTTTATTGAGAAAAATTCTAATCAAGAACTAGTAAATGAAATATGGAAAATTGCAAATGATCTCGGTTATGGGCAGTTTATCAATCAACCCAAATATCAAATGATAGATGATCATGTAGCTTTTTTGGCGGAAGGAATTGTTGCTATTGATATAATTGATTTTGACTACCCATATTGGCATACAACAGAGGATACCCTCGATAAAATCTCTCCAGATAGTCTATTTGTTGTTGGGAATACACTATTACAGTGGTTAATTTCAAGATAAGATAACTCTTAATCTTGTTTTGTGGCATAATAGAGATATCAAGAGGTTGGCAAAAATAAGAACCTATCGTAAACTATGAATCAAATGCTTGTAAGCGACTTACTGAAACAAATTCGCGACCCCTGGCTTTCGCGAATTTCTCATAAAATGGGACGGAGTGAAGGCGGCAGAGAACTTCTCCTAGAAGAATTAAACCGTTTCTTCGATCTTCTCATTCAAGCTGTTGAAAGTGGAGATCCCGGTTGGTTAAAGTCCTTATTGATTGATTGGGCTTCTGCTCAAACGGAAACTGATCTTCGGGATGAAGAAATTACCCTATCCCCAATATTAAGTACAATTGTTATCGAGACTACCTCTGCAGCTCGGGCTGAATTAACCGACCCTCAAGTTTTAGACCTACTCGAAGAGTTAACCCCCATATTTAATTACTGCTATGAACAGGTTACTCGACATGAAGCTTTGGTTAGGATTGGGTACATTTCAGCCAGGTTGGAAAAAGTGCAGAATGAGTTGGAGAGGTTGGATAAGAGCAAATCAGATTTTATCGCTGTGGCTGCTCATGAGTTAAAAACACCTTTGACCCTAATTGAAGGCTATGCTGCTATGTTACGAGACCAAGTACCTGAAGAGGATTCAAGTAACGCACCTTTTTTACTTCTGAAAGGTGTTGATAATGGTATTCGTCGCCTTGGGGAAATCATTGATGACATGATTGATGTTTCAATGATTGATAATAATATGATGTCTTTGAATTTTCAACCAACTTGGTTGAATCGATTGTTGGGGGTATTGGAGAAAGAATTGAAAGCTCATGTTGAGGAGCGAAAACAAACTTTAGAGATTGAACAGTTTCCAGGAATAGCCGAAATGATTTTTGCAGATTCAGAGCGAATATTCCAATGTCTTCGAAATGTTTTGACCAATTCAATCAAATATACACCGAATGGAGGAAAGATCACTATAGATGGACGGCTTTTGCCCGGATTTGTAGAAATCCTGGTTACAGATACGGGTATTGGGATTGCAGAGGAAAATCAAGTGAGGATTTTTGAAAAGTTTGGAGGGCTAGGAAACGTATCACTTCACTCTAGCGGTAAAACCAAGTTCAAAGGTGGAGGACCAGGTCTTGGATTGTCAATCACCAAAGGTATTTTAGATGCTCATGGTGGATCAATTTGGGTAGAATCTGAAGGATATGATGAAGAGAATTTACCAGGATCTACTTTTCATATTTTAATTCCACTTCGCAAAGAACCTATCGATGAAGCTGTTGCCAAGTTATTTAAAACCTCAACTGATGCCAGTCAAATATCTGACTAACAATAACTCTAATAAAAATGACTAAAAAAAATCCTTTACCAACTACATTACCTCCTGAACGCACTTTGCTGGTTGGTGTGGATATTGTTGGTAATGAAAATCTTTTTCCTCTAGAGGAGTCGTTGTCTGAATTGGCTTTATTAGCTGATACCGCTGGATTGAATGTTGTTGGAGAAATTGAACAACGATTAAAAAAACCGAATCCAAAGACATATATTGGTTCTGGGAAGGTTGGGGAAGTCGAAGCATTAGCAGATGAAATCCAAGCTGAAATTATCCTGTTTGATAATGAACTGAACCCAAGAAATCAGAGAGAATTAGAAGAGATGCTTGGCAATGATGTTCGTGTTCTCGATAGAACAGCTTTGATACTCGATATATTTGCTCAACATGCCAATACTCATGAGGGTTCCTTGCAAGTAGAACTTGCTCAGTTAGAATATCGCATGCCCAGGTTAACACGTGCATGGACTCACCTTGCGCGACAGGCTGGCGGTGGCGGGGAGCGGTCAGGTGGAGGCGGGGTGGGAGTCCGTGGCCCGGGCGAGAAGCAATTAGAGGTTGACCGGCGAGAAATCCACCGCCGGATAGACTACCTAAAGAAGGAGCTTGAAAAAGTTAGGGCTCATCGCGGGCGTCATCGTGCTCGAAGAAAAAAATCCCGGATACCAGTTGTAGCATTGGTTGGGTATACAAATGCGGGTAAATCCACCTTGCTAAATCGATTATCCGGAGCTGAGGTTTACACAGCGGATAAATTGTTTGCTACCCTAGACCCCACAACTAAACGTATTGATTTACCGGGCGGAACTGTTGCGCTGATCACTGACACAGTTGGCTTTATTCAAAAACTTCCCACATCCCTTGTGGCAGCATTTCGCGCTACTCTAGAAGAAATTTCAGAGGCTGACTTGCTATTGCATGTTATTGATATTACTCATCCTAGTGCACAAGCGCAAGCTGAAGCGGTTATTGTTACCCTTGAAGAAATCAACGCTGATCATATTCCAGTATTATCTGTCTTGAACAAAATTGATCGATTTGATGATACAGATAAGGCTAAAGCCGCTTTGGAAGAATTCGATGATGCCGTCGCTATTTCAGCTCTAACAGGCTTGGGTATGGAAAATCTTCTTCCTTCAATTCACCGAAAATTATTTGAGGCCTTTGCCCCCATTAAAGTCCAATTACCATACCAAGAAGGGGCACTTCTTGCGATATTTCATGAACAGGGGCAGGTAGAACACATAGAACATACGCGAGAGGGTGTCGTTGTAGATGGTCGGATACCGGGAAGGCTAATTGCCAGGTTTCGGCCATTTGAATTAACAGAAATACAATGATTTATAGGAGAACATTATGCTGGAGAAGATTTCAGGATTTATTGATTTACTTTCGGAATTTTTAGCAGCCAGGAAAGGACTAATTCCGCTCATAGGGATTATATTTGTTATTATGAATTTTGGTTTTCAATTTATTCCAGGTTTGGGGGTGATAGCTGATAACAATTTATTTCTTCATTTAGGGATAATTGTATCTGTCTTTGGTTTGTTGTTGGCCCAAGCACTATAATTGATATTTAAAATTGGTATCTTTGCGAATATAATACGCACTCCTGTGAAAAGACTTAAGAGATTTTTCTATTCCTTTGTAATTCAATAGTCCATTCGAATCATATTATTTTTTGTCTTCTTTTTCTTTTTACCTGGCATTCATTAATTTAATAGGATCTCCTTTGCACAATTCCCAATCCTCATCACTTACAAGGGTGATAACCTGAAATCCTTCGGCATACTTCATTTCTTTTCCCTTGGCGCGCTCTGCTGCCCATTCTTTCAATAGAGAGTCCGGATCCCAGCCATCAACTTGACTTTTATGGGCTTTGAGAGCATTTACTTTGATATCAATGGTCTCCTCGATATTTACAAAAGTTGAAACGCTTTCCCAAGTGCTTACATAAACTTTACGAGGCTTGTGGGCTGTAAACCCATGTTTTTTTTCGATATCTTCAAATAAATTTGGTTGACCTGCTGCAGGAAATACAGCCTCGATGGCCAAAGTCCCTGCTGCACGGTGATCAGGATGGTTTATATAGGTTTCACTAGCTATTGTGATTGTTGGATCTCCACATATGACTACTTCTGGTTTAAATCTTCGGATTTCTCTAACTAATCTTTTTCGAAGTTCTATTGTCGGCTGAAGAATCCCGTCAGGTTCCCCGATAAAAGTGATTTCATCCGCCCCAGCAATATCTGCAGCATCCTTTGCCTCTTTTTCCCTTATTTTTATTGCTTCTTCTTTACTGACAGTTGGATCTGCAATACCTGCCCCGCCACTAGTAATAATTAAATAACTTGTTTTGCAACCTCCCTTTGCCCATCTTGCCATTGTCCCAGCACAAGAGAATTCAATATCATCTGGGTGAGCGAAAATTGCCATCGCTTTTTCGGGAATATAGAAATTGCTCATTAATGTTTTCTCCTGTTCTTAACGCTAAGTTTTTTTGTAATATGCTCAATGCCTTTTTCACTCCCAACAATTAAATCTGTCGCAAGATTCAAGAACAAACCATGTTCGACAATGCCAGTTCTATTGCTCAAAGACAGGGACAAAGATGATAGGTCATCTATCGGTCCAAAGTTTGCATCAAAAATCAAATTTCCATGTTCTGTGTAGTAAATTTCACCGGAAATTGTTTTACGAAGCACTGGTTCAGCCCCTAAGGTTGAAAGGTATTCAGTTAGGGATTCCTGTGAAGAGGGAATAATTTCAATGGGAACAGCCCACTTTGTCCCCAGTTTTTTAGATAGTTTGCTATCATCAACTACTATAATTTCCCGCTTGCTTTTATGGGCAATTTCTTTTTCTCGGAGAAGAGCGCCGCCACCCCCTTTGATTAAGTTTAGCTCTGGGTCAACTTCATCTGCACCATCTATAGTTATATCAATGGATAAAACTTCAGAAATAGGTAATAGTGGTATATTATGTTCTTTTGCCTTATTTTCAATATTGATTGAACTTGCAATCCCTTTAATGTTATAAAGACGTTTCTTTTTTAACAGATCAGCAAGATGCTGCAGGGCAAAAATAGCTGTGGAACCTTCACCCAAACCAATAAGCATATCGGATTTTACAAAATTGTCTACCGTATATTCAGCAGCTTGTTGTTTAAGATTATTTTTTTTGTTCATTTATTATGACACTAATGAAAATAAATATGCTCTTCCGCGTTTTCCGACGGTTTCAAGTATACCCATCTTTCTAAAACAATAAGTCATTTTTTGCGCCACTTTAGTAGTTACACCGAGAGATTTGGATAAATCTTTATTTGAAAATATATCCTGAATGTTGTTTGGGAGTAATGGAATAAAATCTTTTACTTTAGAAAATTTCTTTACATCTAGAACTTTTAGAAGATATCGCTCCACAATACTATATTTTTTTCGTCTCCAACTTCCTTTCCCGTCATTTTTCCAAACTTCTTCTGCTTGTATAAACAGTATAGAAAGAGAAATATTTTTATATGAAAGTAATTTCGGAATTCTAATTAACTCATTAAAAATATCCTCAACTCTTCCGCGTTTCGGGGATTTGCGCTTACTAATCTGTTC